>ERZ808252.352-NODE-352-length-46360-cov-4.923486_pt1 | contig 46360 bp, 40 predicted proteins | sample MGYA00521242_ERZ808252 | MGnify/ENA primary metagenome ERZ808252 (study PRJEB31516, sample SAMN03275581) | gut metagenome | biome: mammalia-associated habitat; material: feces | host: Papio cynocephalus | place: Kenya | collected 2012-08-07 ...
TCTGCTTTGCAATGCTGGTCGGCTCCACCTTCGCCTGGTTCACCGATACGGCGACCACGGGGGTGAACAAGATCGTTTCCGGTAATCTGAAGGTGAACCTTGTGGCTGCGGATGGTGAAACAAGCCTGACCGGTGAGAGTGGCAAGCTGCTCTGGACGCAGAAGGTCGTAGGCACAACCGATGAACCTGTACTTGAAGCTGTCGAGACCGAGGACCTGCCCCTCTGGGAGCCGGGCGTGACCTTCCTGACCCAGGGCTTCCGCATTGCGAACAAGGGCGATCTGGCCCTGAAGTGGAAGGCACAGGTCAACAAGGGCACCACTGCTACCAATGAGGGCGGCTATGATCTGCTGGATGTGATCGACTTCTATCTGGTGAAAAACAATATCAACAACAAGGGAACGCCTCTTGCTGAGTTCACCGGCAACCTGACGGCGGGTGCAAAGACCAGTGATGTGTATTAATCAAGGGCGTGATGAAAAAGGAAGCCAACAATAACTATCAGAACCTGACGCTGGACGGCATCACCATTACCGTCTACGCCACGCAGGACACCGTGGAATACGACAGCTTTGATGATCAGTATGATAAGAATGCCAATGTAACGCTGGTGACGCCCGAAACGGCAGTGAGCGTATTCAGCTCTCAGGGTGGCGACCATGTTAGAAACGCAAGCGGCACATATGTTCTGACGCCTGGCGTGTACAGCCTCTCCGCCTTTAACTTCCGTGGTACAGAACCTGTAACACTGATTGCTTCGGAGGGCGTAAAGTTTACCAAAAATGTAGTTGAAGTAACTTATTACAGCTACAGCCATAAGGATACCGATCAGGATTACACGAAAGAGTACAAGGGCGCTCTTACGGTTACTGGCTTCGATGCACAGGGCATTGATTTACGGGTGCTTGGTGATGTACCTTCCATTACGGTAGATGGCAACAAAGTGAACTCTCTGTATCTCCATACGCAAAAATCGGACAGCTTGACGGTTACGAAGAATGTATTCAGTGGTAGTTGCAAGAATAGTGGCGACTATAACGCATACATTGTGGCAGAGCAAAAGGATGCATCCTACAGCTATGATCTGACCGTGACCGACAACACCTTTGCTGGAGCTCAAAACCACGCCATAGGCGTACAGGGTCGTGGTACTACTTACCCCACAGCCAACAATATCACTGTTACCGGCAACACCTTCAATTCTTATGGTGCAAACGGCAAAACCGAGCGTGCTGCTTTCAAGATTTGGAATGTTACTGGATATGCAACCGAAAAGAATGCTGAACTTACCGAAGCGGCTAAGGCACTTGTCGAGAGCATGAAAGTTAATAACACATTCAGTGATGCTGTCAAGAGTAACGCTAACTGTGTTTTGGCGGATTTCTTTGAAAACATTGTAGCTTTCAACTAATCATTTTCCAAAGTCTTCTCCACCTTCGGGTGGAGGGTGCTCCGAGCACAAATATTCCCCCGGCGGCTTTGCCGCCGGGGGTTCGCTTTTTTGATCTTACTGCCGCTTCATCTGCCGGAGAAACAGCAGGATGGCTCCGGCCAGCGCCAGCGCGGTATAGCCCAGCACCCAGAGGGCATGGGGCCAGACGGCGGGCCAGTCGCCCCGGAAAACGGCCCGCTCCACCTCCACCGCGTGGACAAAGGGCAGAGCGTAGGCGATCTTGCGGAAAGCGCCGCCCACCAGTTCCAGATCGAACCAGACGCCGGAGAGCCAGGCGGAAAGATTGGTCAGCAGCGCGCCGCAGACGCCGCCGGTCTGCTTGACGGTCAGGATGCTGCCGCAGAGCAGGCCCAGCGCAATGAAAAACAGCGACACCGGCACCACGGAAAGCACGGCCCAGAGCATATTCACCGTGGGCTTCAGCCCCAGCGTCATGGCCAGCAGATAGCACAGGGCGCTCTGGACCGCCGCCATGGGCAGAATGGGCAGGGCATAGCCGCAGATAAAGTCCGCCGCCGTCAGCGGCGTGGTGTAGAGCCGCTGGAGCAGGGCGGTCTCCCGGTCCCGGGAGATCAGCGTCGCGGAAAACAGCGTCAGAAAGGAAAGCCCGAAGATCGTGATGCCCGGGGTCAGCTGGTCCAGCGCAAAAAGCTCTGCGGGGATGTTGGCCTGAATGGCGGAGAGCAGCAGGATCAGCACCAGGGGAAAGCCCAGGCCGAAGCCCAGCGTCAGCGGATCCCGCAGGATCTCCCGGGCGCAGCGAAGGGAAAAGGTACGCAGTCTCATGCTTTTTCCTCCTTTACCAGCTTGACAAAGGCGTCTTCAAAGCGGTCGGAGCCGGCGCGGCGCTTAAGCTCCTCCGGCGTTCCGACGGCCAGCAGATGGCCGTCCTTCATGATGCCGACCCGGTCGGACAGGGCCTCCGCTTCCTCCAGATAGTGGGTGGTGAGGACGATGGTGATGCGGCCCTTCAGGCTGCGGACGGTGTCCCACAGGTCGCTGCGGGCCAGAATGTCCAGGCCAAGGGTAGGCTCGTCCAGAAAAAGAATGTCCGGCTGACTTACCAGCGCCATGGCGATGCTCAGCCGCCGCTGCCAGCCGCCGGAGAGCTTGCCGGCCCGGCGATGCAGCACAGGCTCCAGCCCCAGCTGCGCGGCCAGCTCCGCCGCCTTTTGGCGGCTTTTTTCTTTGGAAAACCCATGAACGCCGCACATCAGCAGCAGATTTTCCTCCGCCGTCAGATTGGGGGCAACGGCGGTCTCCTGGGGAGAGACGCCGATGCGCTGCTTTACCTCTCCCGCCTGGGAAAGGATGCTTTTTCCGCCCAGCCAGGCTTCGCCGGCGGTGGGCCGGGTCAGGCAGGAGAGCATTTTGATGGCGGTGGTCTTGCCGGCGCCGTTGACGCCCAACAGGGCAAACAGCTCCCCCTGCGCCACCGTCAGGTCCAGACCGTCTACCGCCAGAATGTCCTTATATCGTTTGCTGAGACGCTCCGTCCGGATGGCTTCCATCTTGGCGTCCTCCTTTCAAAAACCGGTATTTCAGGCCCTCGTACATATCCGTCAGGGCGCGGCTCACATCCTCTGTGCTCCAGTCCAGGTAGTGCGTCGCGGCCATGGCGGCGATGCCGTGGACGAAGACCCAGTTTTCCAGATGAAACAGCAGCGCCTGCTGCCGGGTCAGGCCCAGATTGCGCCGGATCAGCGCCAGAAGCTCCTCCAGCTCGCTCCCCGCCGCTCCCGGCGCTTCCCGGGAACGGTCGCGCATGAAGAGCAGCTTGAAAAGCTCCGGCTCCTCCTGGGCAAAGCGGATGTAGGCCATGCCGCTGGCTTTATAGGGCGGCAGGTCGCCCTTGGTCATGGCCTCGGCCAGCCGCCGCTGATAGATGGCGTTGGCAGCGATCAGGACCTCCCGCTGGACCTCCTCCATATTGCGGAACAGGCCGAAGATGGGCTTTGCGGAGCAGTCCAGCCGGGCGGCAAGGCCACGGGCGGTGACGGCGGCGAAGCCGCGCTCCCGGGTCAGCGTCAGCGCGGCAAGAACGATCTCCTCCCGGGTGTATTTGGTTTTCGGCGGCAAAGGATCGCCCTCCTCTCAAGAAAACAATTGTTGCGCAACGCGCGTTTCTTTTGCTATTATACGCAGACGGACGCAGCTTGTCAAGCAAAAAAGCGCCCCCGAAGGGGCGCTGAGGGAGAATCGGGCCGCGCTGCTTATCGCAGCGGAAGACAGCTGCCGGCGGCATTGGCGTGGCAAATGGCCAGCGCCAGCGCATCGGCCGCATCGTCGGGACGGGGGATGCTGTTCAGATGCAGAATGCGGCGGGTCATCTCCATGACCTGCTTTTTTTCTGCCTTACCGTAGCCCACCACCGACTGCTTCACCTGGGAGGGCGTGTATTCAAAGGGCAGCAGGCCCCGCTCGGCGCAGGCCGTCACGATGACGCCCCGGGCCTGGGCCACCTGGATGCCGGTGGTGATGTTGGTGTTGAAAAAAAGCTCCTCGATGGCCACCGCATCGGGCTTGACCGTATCCAGCAGCGTGCGCATATCCCGGGCGATCTCCAGCAGGCGATAGGGCATTTCCGTGCCGGCACGGGTGGTGATGGCGCCGTAACAGAGCATTTTCTGCTTCCCGCCGGCGCTTTCCACCGCGCCGTAGCCCACGATGGCATAGCCCGGATCCAGACCCAGAATGATCATGCTTCCAGCATCCGCTCTGCTGCCCGCAGAATGCCCAGCTTGCCGGCTTCGTAGGTGAGACCGCCCTGAAGATAGCAGGTATAAGGCTCCCGCAGGGGCGCGTCGCAGCTGAGCTCGATGGAGGAGCCCTGAATGAAGGTGCCCGCCGCCATGATCACCGGATCCTCATAGCCGGGCATCTCGCCCGGGACGGGGCTGGCAAAGCTGTCTACCGGGGAGGCGGACTGGATGCCCTGGCAGAAGCGGATCAGCGGCTGGGGCGCGCCGAAATCGATGGTCTGGATGATGTCGTACCGCGGCTCCTCCGCCGTGGGAGAGACGCCATAGCCCAGCTCCTGCAGAACACCGGCGCAGAAGGCTTCGGTCTTGACCGCCTGCGCCGTTACATGGGGGGCCAGAAACAGGCCCTGATACAGGCTCCGATTCACGCCCAGCGTTGCGCCGCATTCGCCGCCGATGCCCGGCAGGGTCATGCGGGCCGCCGCACGCTCCACCAGGTCGGCCCGGCCGGCAATATAGCCGCCGCAGGGAGCCAGGCCGCCGCCGGGATTTTTGATGAGCGACGCCGCCTGCAGGTCTGCGCCGTGGTGCAGCGGCTCCGTCTCGCAGACGAACTCGCCGTAGCTGTTGTCTACCAGCACCGCAAGCTCCGGCCGGGCGGACTTTACCAGCGCGCAAAGCCGGCCGATCTCCTCCGGAGAAAGCGTCTTGCGGATGCCGTAGCCCCGGCTGCGCTGGAGAAACACCGCCGCCACATCGGGAGCCTGCACTGCCGCCAGAATGGCGGGCTCGTCCGGCGCGCCGTTTTTCAGGGGCACCTCCCGGAAGCCCATGCCGTAATCGGGGAAGCTGCCGGGGACCTTGCCGCGCTTGCCCACCACGGTCTCCAGCGTATCGTAGACGCCGCCGGTGATGCTCAAAAGCGTCTGCCCCGGCCGGACGCAGGCAAACATGGCGCAGGCGATGGCGTGGGTGCCGTTGACAAAGGCCGTGCGCACCAGCGCGCGCTCTCCGCCCAGGACCCGGGCATAGATCCGCTCCAGCTTGTCCCGGCCGGTATCGTCGTAGCCATAGCCGGTGGTGCCGTTGAAGTCCGCGGCCTGGACCCGCTCCTCCGCAAAGGCGGCCAGGACCTTTTCCGTGTTGTGAAGGGCGATCCGGTCGATCTCCGCGAAACGGCCGGCACACCGGGCCTCTGCCCGGACGGCCAGCTCCTGCATCTTCTGGTTCATGATAAAAAGCTCCTTTTCTGTGGATCCGGGCCGGAAGGCGCATCCTCCGGCCCGGGGGAAGGATGATTCAAACGAAGCGGGGGATCAGAGCTGCCGCATGGCGGCAGCGGCCAGCAGACGGCCAGCCTGACGGACGTCCTCCAGGTTGACGATCTCCCCATGGGAATGCACGTTGCGGCAGGGGATGCTCACGCAGCTGGCCAGAACGCCGCCGCGGGTGATCTGCATGGCGCGGGCGTCGGTAGAGCCGCCCAGCAGGATCTCGTCCTGATAGGGGATGCCCGCCGTCTCCGCGCTCCGGCGCAGATGCTCCACAGCCTGGGGATTGGCCCGCATGCCGCCGTCCTTGAGCTTGATGGCGGGACCGCCGCCCAGACGGACGCGATTGCGCTGGTGGGGCAGGTATTCCGGCGTGTCGGCTGCCACGGTCACATCCACGGAGAAGCCCATATAGGGCTCGATGCCGAAGGCTGCGGCGGCGCCGCCCCGACAGCCCACCTCCTCCTGAGCGGAGAAGACGAAATACAGGTCGTTGGGGCTTTCCTTTACCTGCTCCATGGCCAGCAGAAGGGCGATGCAGCCGGAAAGATCGTCGGTATAGGGACTCATCAGATTGCCGCCGGCCAGAAGCACGGGCTGGGCGTCGAAGACGCAGACGGAGCCGATGGGCGCAAGCGCTTCCGCCTCTGCCCGGTCCTTTGCGCCGATGTCGATGAAAAGATCGTGGATATCCACATCATAGGGCGTTTTGCCGGGGATGCCGGCATCCTTGTCCGGCCAGATGCTGCCCCGGAGGCCGCGCTCCGTGCGCACGGAAACGCCGATCAGGGAGAAGGGCGTATGTCCGCCCAGAGGCTCGAACCGGAGAAAGCCCCGGGGGTCGATGTCCGTGATCATCAGGCCGATCACATCCATATGGGCGGCCAGCATGAGCTTTTTGCCCGGGCCCTTTTTATGGCAGATCACGTTGCCCAGCGTGTCGGTATAGACCTCGTCCGCCAGCGGACGGGCCAGCTCCATAAGCAGCTGCGCCTGGGGCACTTCAAAGCCGGAGGGCATGGCGCACTGCACCAGACGGCGCTGCAATTCCAGAATATGTTCCATCGTGACCCCTCCTTAAGCGTTCAGGAACGCGGCCAGCAGACGGCCGGCCAGTTCCGCGTCGGTCTTGTCATAGGTCTCTGCGGGAGAATGGATGTGGCGGGTGGGGATGCTCACGCAGGTGGCCGCCACATTTTCCAGCGCCTTCTGCATGGCGGAGGTGTCGGTGCCGCCGCCGGTGAGGATCTCCTCCTGCCAGGGGATCTGGCAGTCGCGGGCGGTCTGCCGCAGCCGGGCGTTGAGGGCGGGGCTGCAGATGACGCTGTGGTCCTTGATCTTGATGGTGGGGCCGTTGCCCAGCGTGCGGGTGGGGACCTTCCGGGGGGAGGCGGGCGTGTCGTCCACGCCGCAGACGTCGCAGGCGATGCCCAGCGCGGGACGGATGGCCTGGGCGGCGCTGAGCGCGCCCCGGCAGCCCACCTCCTCCTGGGTGGAAAAGACGTAATAAACATCGTAATTGCCGGCCTTTGCCTGCTCCATGGTCAGCAGCAGCACCACGCAGCCGATGAGGTCGTCGGCATAGGGGCCAACGATGCGGCTGCCTGCCGCCAGCTCCGGCAGGCCCTCGAAGGCCGCCATATCGCCGATACGGATCAGCGACTGGGCTTCCTCCAGAGAGGCTGCGCCGATATCCAGATACAGGTCGGCATAGCGGACCTGGCTCCAGGGGCGGGAAAGGGTCTGGGAGGTCTCCCGGGCGCGGATGACGCCGTGGACGCCGTTGGGGAAGACCACGCGGCAATTCACCAGCTCTGCGGGGCTGTGGCCGCCGATGCCGTCGAGATCGGCAAAGCCGTTTTCATCCAGCCCGGTGACGATAAAGCCGATGGCGTCCATATGGGCGGCCAGCATGATCCGTTCGCCGGGGCCTTTTTTGTGGCAGATCAGATTGCCCATGGCGTCGGTGGTGATCTCGTCCACAAAGGGCGCGGCCAGCTCCCGCAGCACCTGGGCTACGCCGGTCTGCTCCGAGCCGGAGGGACGGGCGGCCGCCGCCAGCTTCCGATGAAGCTCCAAAACATCAAACATTCAGCTCACCTGCTTCCTTGATGACGATCTCCGCCAGCCGGCGCACCTCTTCCACATCGGGAAGATAGGCCACGTTGCAGGCGCAGTGGATATAACGAACGGGGGCGGAAAGGCCGAAGGCGATGGCGCCGGGCCCCTCGGATGCCCGGGAGGAATCTGTAGAGCCGTTGGCGGAACGGCGATACTGCCACCGGACGCCGGCCTTGTCCGCCTGGGCCAGGACCTTTTCCCGGAAGGCGCGGGGATAAACGGCGCCCCGATCCAGCAGGGAGACCACCGCGCCCGCCCGTTGGCAGCAGGACTGCTTGTGGGAGGGGATCTCCGGCATATCGGCGGCGGTGGTGCCCTCCAGCGTCAGGATGCAGCCGGGTTCCAGCCGGTGGACCGCCGCAGCGGCGCCACGGGAGCCGATCTCCTCGCCCACGGTAAAGACGAACCAGGTGTCATAGGGCAGAGACTGGGCCAGCAGCTTGAGCATGACGGCGCAGCCCACCCGGTCGTCCAGCGCCTTGGCCTTGACGCAGTCGACACCGAAGGGAAGGAAAGCGCTGTCGAACATTACGGGGTCGCCGGGCATGGCCAGGGCCTCCGCTTCCTTTTTGCTCTTGCAGCCCATGTCCACATAAAGACTGCTGAGGGCGGGGGCGATCTTGCGCTCCTCCGGCGTGGTGAGATGGACGGCCTTCAGCGCGATGACGCCGGGAGTCTTCTTTGCGCCCACGCGCATCCGGCGGCCGATGAGCACCCGGGGATCGATGCTGCCCACGGCGGAGATATGCAGCATACCGTCCTCCGTGATGTCCCGCACCAGAAAGCCTACCTCATCCATGTGGGCGCAGACCATCATGGGGCGGCGGCGGGGCTTTTCGCCCTTTTTGAACACGAACAGGCTGCCCAGCGCATCGGTGAACAGCTCATCTGCAAAGGGCCGGGCCTGCTCCTCGAGAAAGACGCGGACCTCGTCCTCGTAGCCTGCCACGCCGTCCAGCTGGCAAAGCTGTCTTAAAAGCTCCTTCATTCAGCGCGACCTCCTTCCAGCGACAGGATAAACTCCGCCGTCAGCCGTCCGACGCTTTTTACATCTTCCATGCGCACCAGCTCTACGGGGGAATGCATATATTTCAGGGGCAGAGAGATCACCAGCGTCTGACAGCCCTCCCGCTGGGTCTGCATGGGCCAGGCATGGGTGCCGCTGCGGCTGGGGCAGCATTCTGCCAGATGGGGGATCTCCTTGGCGCGGGCCACCTCCATGGCCTTTTGCGCCAGCCGGGGCAGGCTGTTGGAGCCGATGGAGAGGATGGCGCCATCGCCCAGCCGGGCGCAGACCTGGGGCGCGTCGCCGGTGCGGGCGTGGGTCACGTCTACTGCGATGGCATAGTCCGGATGGACCTTATAGGCGTTGATCAGGCCGCCGTCGAAGCCGGTCTCCTCCTTGGTGGAGGCGGAGAGCACCACATTCACCGGCAGCTTTTTGTCCTGCAGCAGCTCCATGGTGTGGAGCAGGCAGACCAGGCAGGCCCGGTCGTCAAAGGCCTTGCCGCAGATGGAATCGTTTTTCAGCTCCATCATGTCGTTGGCAAAGGCCATGAAATCGCCCACATGGACGGTCTCCCGGGCCTGGGGTCCGGTCATACCGATATCTACCACCATCTCGGGGATGGGGACGGACTTTTTCTGGTCGCCGGCCTTCTGCAGATGGGGCGGCATGGCCGCCACGATGCCCAGAATGGGGCCGCGGTCCCGGGTGAGGACGGTGAGCTCGCTGCCCAGCAGCATCCGCTGGTCCACGCCGCCCTCGGTGGTGAAGCGCAGGAAGCCCTCCTCCGTCACCTCCGTGACGGTAAAGCCGATCTGGTCGATGTGGGCGTCCAGCAGGACGGTTTTTGCGCCGGGGATGCCGCAATCGCGCCAGCCCAGCACATTGCCGAAGGCGTCCACCTCAACACGGTCGCAGTAAGGCTCCATCAGCTCCCGGGCGATCTCCGCCACCCGGTGCTCATCGCCGGAAACGCCGTATTCCGAAGTGAGCCTTCGGATCTTCTCCTGTAAGGTCAATTCCGATACACCTCTTTCTCTGTAGTTTCAGGTCGTTTTCTGCTTTATTTCAGCGCCCGCACCTGCTCCTTGAAATATTGGCCGCGGAGCATGAAGTTGGGGAACTGGTCAAAGGAAGCGCAGGCCGGGCTGAACAGAACGATGTCTCCCGGCCGGGCCAGCGCCCGCGCCCGGCGGATCACCTCGTCCAACCGGTCAAAATGCAGGATCTCCGGCGCACCGGGCCGGTAGTGGGAGGAGCGCAGCACGGCGGCCTCGATCTTTTCCGCCGTTGCCCCGCAGAGCAGGAGCAGCCGCACATGCTCCGGCAGCAGCTCGCCCAGCTGGTCGAAGGGGATATGCTTGTCGTAGCCGCCGGCAATGAGGATCACCTTCTGGGAAAAGCTCTTCAGGCCGGCAATGGTGCGGGTGGGGCTGCTGCCGATGGAATCGTTGTACCACTTTACGCCGTCCAGCTCCCGCACCAGCTCCAGCCGGTGCTCCACGCCGCCAAAGGTGCGGGCCACCCGATCCATGACCTCCGGAGAGACCAGATCGCGCAGGGCGGCGCAGGCGGCCATATAATTCTCAATGTTGTGGACGCCGGGGATGCGGATGTCGGCGGCGGCAAACAGCGGCGCGCCGTCGTCGGTCAGGACGCCGTTTTCCAGGCAGACGCCCTGAACCAGCCTGTTCTGCCGGGAGAAAAAGCGCACCCGGCCCGGAGCCTGGGAAGCCAGCGCCCGGGTGAGCTCGTTGTCGTAGTTCAGCACCAGAAGATCCTCCGGGCCCTGCCGGCGGAAGATGTTGCACTTGGCGCCGACATATTCGTCCATGTCCTTATGGACGTCCAGATGGTTGGGGCTCAGGTTGGTGATGACGGCGATGTGGGGCGTCTGCTCCATGCTCATCAGCTGGAAGGAGGAAAGCTCCAAAACGGCCACATCCTCAGGGCGCATCCGCTCCGCCTGATCCAGCAGCGGCGTTCCGATGTTGCCGCCCAGCCAGACGGTCTTTCCCGCAGCCTTCAGCATCTCCGCGATGAGGGTGGTGGTGGTGGTCTTGCCGTCGCTGCCGGTGACGGCGATCAGCATACAGGGGCAGACGGAAAAGAAGACCTCCATCTCCGAGGTGATCTCCGCGCCCCGGGCCTTTGCCGCCAGCAGCGCGGGATGGTCGGGCCGCAGGCCGGGGGTGCGGAAGATGATATCCCCCTCCAGCCCGTCCAGATACCCCTCGCCCAGCACCAGCTCCACACCCAGCGACTGCAGCTCCGGCACGATCGCGCCCAGCTGCTCCGCTGTTTTTTTATCCCGGGCGGTGAGCCTTGCGCCCGCTCCCGCCAAAAGCCGCAGCAGCGGACGGTTGGAAACACCGATGCCGATGACGGTGATCCGTTTGCCCGCAGCGCTGCGCAGATATTCCTGGATCGTCATGAAAAAGCCTCCTGTCGGCCAGATTTTTCAACGATACCAGTATACTCCAAATCTCCCGTTCCCGCAACAAAAACCCGGCGCGGCAGGAAAAAATCCTGGCCACAGCCAGGAAGATGAAAAAAGGCCCCTCCCGGAGGGAGGGACCTTGATGGGAAAGACGGATCAGCGGGGGATGTTCAGCGTCTGGCCCACATAGATGCGGTTGGCATCCTTGACGGTAGCGGCGTTGGCATCGAAGATGGCCTTCCACTGTGTGCCGTCGCCCAGCAGCTTTTTGGCGATCTTCCACAGGCTGTCGCCCTTGACCACCACATAGGTTTCCGCGGGCTGCTCAGGCTGCTCGGGCTGCTCGGGCTCGACGGGCGTCTCGGGGATGACGACGGTGATGCGGCCCTGGGGCTTGGCGTAGGTCTCGCCCACGACGCCCTTCAGCTGGGTGGTGATATAATCCATCACGGCCACATCCATGGGGATGCCGGTGTCGATGACGGTCTCCGCAGAGGCGAAGGCATAATAAGTGTCGCCGCCGCCGGCGCAGAAGTTGTTGGTGATGACGGCGTAGGTGTCGTCGGCCTTGAACTCCTTGCCGTTGACGCTCTCGATGGTGACGCGGTTGATGGTCTTGGGACCGTAGTAGGTAGAGCCGGGATAGGTCTCGGCGTTGGCGTCATAGGCCTTGCCGGTGTCTACGGTGAACTTCAGACCGGAGACCTGGGGGAAAGCGCCCACGGCGTTGGGCGTGCAGTAGGTGGAAGCCTCCAGCGCCTCCAGCAGCTTGGCGCCGGAGATATAGACCAGAGAGATGGTGTTGCCGAAGGGCAGGACGGTGTTGATGTCGTTCTTGGTGATGTCGCCCGCCTTGATGGCAGCGCGGATGCCGCCGCCGTTGGTGATGGCGACCACATGGTCGGCGTCTACGGTGAGCCCCTCCTGATTCTGCATGACCTGCCAGACCATGGCGTCGGCGATCAGGTCGCCGTTGTTGGTCTCGCTGTCACGGTTGCCGTTGGGAGCCTTTGCGCCGTTGAGCTCTACCTCGCTCTTGGCGAAGACGGCGCCGTATTCGGCCATGACCCGGTCGATGATGGTCTGCGCGGCGGCGGCAACCGTCGCGTCGCCCTCATAGTTGGGGACGGAAACATCCTTGCCCTCGTCATTTTTCTCGGTGTGATAGACGGGGAGCAGCTCGTTTTTCTCGATCTTCTTGGTGGCGTCGTCAATGACGATCAGGCCGATGTTGGCAAAGGCGGTGCCGGTGGACTGGATGGGCTCGCCGTTTTCGCCCTTGGTCATGACGGTGTGGGAATGGCCGTCGATGATGAAGTCGATGCCCTCCACCTTGGAATACAGATCATAGGAGCGATAGGGCTCGGATTCGGCGTCTACGCCCAGATGGGCCAGGCAGATCACCAGATCGGCGTCCTTCAGGGCCTCCACCTGGGTCTTGGCGGCGGCATAGAACGCGTCGCCGGTGGCAAACGTCAGGCCCTTGATCAGCGCGGGGTTGGCCTTGGTCTGGGTCTCGGGAGTCTCCATGCCGAAGAAGCCGATCTTGACGCCGGATCTGGTGGTGTAGGTGGTGTTGCCGTCAAAGATGGTCTTGCCGTCGGCGGCGAACACATCGGCGCACAGGACCTTGAACTTGGCCTGCTTCATGTTTTCCACCAGCTGGGCGTAGCCGTAGTCGAACTCATGGTTGCCCAGCGTGACCACATCATAGCCGGCGGCGTTCATCATGGCAACGGCGTCAGCGCCCTTGGTGGAGCTCACATAGGTGGTGCCCTGGCTGTAATCGCCGGCATCCACCAGGATCACCTCGGCGCCCTGCGCCTCATACTGCGCCTTCAGCGCGGCCATATAGGCATAGCCGGCGATGGCGCCGTGGACGTCGTTGGAATGGAGGATCACGGTCTTGCCCGCCATCGTGGGGGCGGGAGCGGTGGCGGCGTCTTCCGCAAAGGCGGGGACGGCCAGCGCAAGCACCATGGCCAGGGCCAGGAACAGCGCAAGGAATTTCCGATTCTTCATGGGATCTCGCTCACTTTCTTTTTTATATTTGCGCCGCAGTAGGCGCACCTTGATTGTACCTGAACCGTGGGCAAAAATGAACCCCGCAAAAGGGGAAAAAATAAACAAAGATTTTCTGAAAAATTTGGCGTGGAGCGGTGAAAATTGAGCCTTGTCAGGACCTGCCGGTTGGTATAAAATAAATAAGTTATCGAAAATGTCACTTTTTGACGGAAAGACGGGGAAAAGAGCATGCAGAAGCAGGGCTTTGACAATCAGATCTACATTACAAGGCAGTCGGAGGAGATCCAGCGGCGCATCCAGCAGTTTGGAGGAAAGCTTTATCTGGAGTTTGGCGGAAAGCTGTTTGACGATTTCCATGCGTCCCGGGTGCTGCCGGGCTTTGCGCCGGACAGCAAGATCCAGATGCTGAAATCCATGGCGGACAAGGCGGAGATCATCATCGCCATCAACGCCGGGGATATCGTCAAAAACAAGATCCGGGGCGATCTTGGCATCACCTACGATCAGGATGTGCTTCGTCTGATCGACGCCTTCCGGGAGTTTGGCCTGTATGTGAGCTCTGTGGTCATCACCCGCTACAACGGCGAGCTTTCCGCCCAGGCCTTCCAGCAGAAGCTGGAGAAGCTGGGCCTGCGGGTCTACCGGCATTATCCCATCGAGGGCTATCCCTATAATATCACCGGCATCATCAGCGAGGAGGGCTTTGGCAAAAACGAGTTTGTGGAGACCCAGCGGCCGCTGGTGGTGGTGACGGCCCCCGGCCCCGGCTCCGGCAAGCTGGCCGTCTGTCTGAGCCAGCTGTATCATGAGAATCTTCACGGCGTCAACGCCGGTTACGCCAAGTTTGAGACCTTCCCCATCTGGAACCTGCCGCTGAAGCATCCGGTGAACCTGGCCTATGAGGCGGCCACCGCCGATCTCAACGATGTGAACATGATCGACCCCTATCATCTGGAGCATTACGGCGTCACAACCGTGAATTATAACCGGGATGTGGAGGCCTTCCCCGTTCTGAACGCCATGTTTGAGCGCATCAACGGCAGCAGCCCCTATCATTCGCCTACGGATATGGGCGTCAATATGGCGGGCTACGCCATCGTGGACGACGAGGCCTGCTGCCAGGCCTCCAAGGCGGAGATCATCCGGCGGTATTACGGCGCGCTGTGCGATCTGCGCAAGGGCACGGGGACGGAGGCCGCCGTGGAGAAGATCGAGATGCTCATGCGGATGCTGGGCATCAGCTCTGCCGACCGGCCGGTGGTGGCGGCGGCGCAGGCCAGGGCGGAGGAAACGGGAAAGCCTGCCGTGGCCATCCAGCTGCCGGACGGGCGGCTGGTAACGGGCCGCACCTCCGATCTGCTTGGCCCCTCTGCGGCGGCCCTGCTCAACGCGGTGAAGGGCATTTGCCGCATCCCGCGGGAGGACAATCTGATCACTCGCGGCGTCATCGGGCCCATCCAGAGCCTGAAGACGGAGGTGCTGGGCAATCATAATCCCCGGCTCCATTCCGACGAGGTGCTGGTGGCGCTGTCCATCAGCGCGGCGCTCAGCGGCGAGGCCCAGCGGGCCTGCGCCCATCTTTCCGACCTCCGGGGCTGCGAGGCCCATTCCACGGTGATCCTGCCTCAGGTGGACGCGGATATCTATCGGAAGCTGGGCATCCATCTCACCTGCGACCCCGCCTATCAGACGAAAAAGCTTTATCATAAATAAAGCCGGAAAAGAAAAGGCTCCCCCTCTGTGGGGAGCTTTTTCTTTTCCGGCAAGGACGGGCAGACTACGGCGGCTTGTCTGCTTCAAGGCTCGGAGGAATACTGCTCCAGCAGCGGCGTGGCCCGCTTCCGGTATTCGGAAGGCGGAGTGCCCACCAGACGGATAAAGTTGCGGTAGAAGGTGGAAAAATCCTGATAGCCCACCCGTTCGGCGATCCGGGAGATGGGCAGATCCGTCTCGCCCACCAGCTGAGCCGCCGCAAGGATGCGCTGGTCGGAGATGAATCTGCGGACGGTCTTGCCGGTGACGCGGGGAAACTGCCGGTAAAGATCGGATTTGGACAGAGTGCATAGTTGGGCCAATCGGTCGATGGTCAATTCTTCGGCATAATGGGCGGCGATATAGGCCACGCATTGCTCCACAGCTGCTTCCGCAGAGGAATGAGACAGCGCTGCGTCCTGCATGGGCTCCAGGGAACGAAGGAATTCCAGAAGGATCGCCTTGGACAGCAGCGGCCCCGAGCTCTGGCTCACCTGATAGGGCAGGGCCTGCTCGCTGAGCAGCAGACGAAGCAAAGCCGCCAGCCGCTCAGTCAGCGGCACGGAAAGATGAAAAAGCACTGCTGGCCCAGGTCCTCCGGCGTCAAACGGGGAAAGCGGGCAAAAACCTCTGCGGCCATGGACGAGGTGAAGGACAGACAATAATAGCGAGCAGGTCTTTCAAAAAAATCCAGAGCATGCCAGACCTCGGCTGGGGTGAAGATCAGATCCCGGGGGCCGGGCTCATAGTGCTGGTTGTTCTGCTGATGCAGAAGGCTGCCGTCCAGCACCAGATAAAACTGATAAAAGGCATGGGAGTGGGATGCGGTGGTAAAATCCCGGCGGGTATCCTCATAGAGAAAATATTCTGCGCCGGCGCTGAAGGAAAGAGAACGGGTCAGTGTGATCATAGTCAGACCTCCGTAAGGAAGATTTTGCGAGGCGAGGGAAGAAAATCAAAAACCGGCTAAATGCACAATAAAATGACAATGTATTTGGGTATTCAACACCTATTATAACAAAGAAAGAGAAAAAATGCAAGAGAAATTGCAATGCAGATAGAAATTGCAATTGTGATAGCAGGCGCTACCGTGTAGAATAGGGGCATAAAAATACACGGGCCGTTCATAAAAGAACACAGCAAGGAACAGCCTTCCCCGGCGATTTTCTCTGTAATAAAGCGCAAAGCAGCTTTATGATAATGAAAAGTCAAAAGGAGGCCCCAAGTATGAAAAAATTGATCGCACTGTTTCTTCTGACTGCCATGGTGTTCACTTTGTGCGCCTGCGGCAACGGGAACAACGAATCCGGCAACAAGCAAAACTCGGATGAGTTCGTCATCACCTACAGCAACGGCGAGCAGCCAGAGGCGATGGATCCCATCACCAGCAATTACGCGGCAACCTCCATCGTCATGTATAATATTTATTGCGGCCTGACCCGCATCAGCGCCCAGGGCGTCGCCGAGCTGGCCTATGCAGACGATTACTCCGTCAGCGACGACGGCCTGGTCTGGAAGTTCCACATCCGGGAGAACAGCAAATGGTCTGATGGATCCGAGCTGAACGCTCACGACTGGGTGAGAGGCTTTGAATATCATATGCGCCCCGAGGTCAATTGCCGCGGCTATGACCTGAAGAAGTATGTCAAGAACAGCGAAAAGTACCGTCTGGGTGAATGCTCCTGGGACGAGGTCGGCTTCAAGGCGATCGACGATCATAACCTGGAGATCACGCTGGAAAATCCCTGCACCTATTTCCTGGATGTGGCCTGCACCTACATCCCCTATAAGGTGGATGTGATGGAAGCCAACGCCAACTGGGCCAAGAACCCCGAGACCTATATCACCAACGGCGCCTTCCGCGTCACGGAGATCGTTGACCAGGTAAGCTTCAAGACGGAAAAGAATCCCTATTATTATGACGCGGACAATGTTCAGGTGGATAAGCTGAACTTTAAGTGGATCGATGACGAAGCCGTGGAGCTCTCCTCCTATAAAAACGGAGAGATCGATGTTTCCGACAATCTGAGCGCGGAAGCGGAGCAGACCTACCAGGGCAAGCCGGATTATTATGCGGCGGAAAAGATCGGTGTCCGTTACATCACCTGCAATACCGCGCACATCACCGATAATCGCATCCGCAAGGCGCTGGCTTATGCCATTGACCGGGATATGCTCATCAAGATCGAGGGCTGCGCCCACAAGGCGGCTACTGGTCTGGTGCCCTATGGCATCCATTGGGACGGCAAGCAGTGGCGCGATGTTGCCGACGAGAAGAACGGCGGCAAGCTGGTGGAATACGATCTGGAGAAGGCAAAGCAGCTGCTGGCCGACGCCGGCTATCCCAACGGCGAGGGCCTGCCCACCTATACCTACATCTGCTACAATACGGCCACCAACCGGGCCCAGGCACTGCAGAACATGTGGAAGGCCATCGGCGTGAATGTGGAGATCGTTTCCTATGAATCCTCCACTTACTGGGATGTGTTTGACACCGAAAACTGGGACATCGCCGACGACGGCTGGACCGGTGACTTTGACGATCCCAACACCAATATGTTCCTCTGGGAGGAATACCGCGAGGTCAATGCGGACGGCACGCTGAAGGATGCCCGCTGGCACAACGATGCGGCGATCGAATATGACCGGCTGTTGAAGGAGACCTATAAGGAGACCGATTATGAGGCCCGCATGGAGCTGTTCCGTGAGGCGGAAAAGGTCCTGATCGACGATATGCCTGTGATCCCGGTGTATTTTTACTGCGACACGATCCTGATCAATCCCAACATCGAGGGCATCGTCAAGAGCTATATCGGCCACGTGTTCTTCCAGTATGCACGGCAGAAATAAAAAGCGAAACGCCGCTGACAGATAGCCTTTGCAGGGCCGCGGGCAAGCCCCGCGGCCCTGCTGCAATTTTCGACTTGAAAATGAAAGAGAAACGGTGGTATTTCTATGGTAAGATATATAATCAAACGCGTGATCGCGGCAGTGATCTCTATGTTTTTTCTCATTACGATCACCTTTTTCCTGACCCGGGCGATCCCGGGCGGACCCTTCAGCGCCGGCGAGCAGAAGGACCTGAACCCGGAGATCGTCCAGGCCATCCGGGCGCGCTACGGCCTGGACAAGCCGGTCTTCGAGCAGTATCTGAACTATCTGAGCAAGCTGCTGCAGGGCGACATGGGTGTTTCCTATAAAAAAGTGAATTATACGGTGGACGAGCTGATCATCGGCGGCTTCCCGGCGTCTGCGCAGGTGGGCGCGGTGGCCATTATCGTTGCGTTGGTCATTGGCATCCCGCTGGGGATCGTGGCGGCGCTGAAGCGGGGGACGTGGTCAGACATGGCAGCCATGATCATTGCCACCATCGGCATCTCCATCCCCACATTTGTCATAGCCATGCTGCTGATGTATCTGTTCTGCATGAAGTGGGGCGTGCTTCCCAACACCGGCTGGGGCGAGATGAAGCATTTCATTCTGCCGGTGGCCTGTCTCTGTCTGGCGCCCATCGCCCATATCACCCGTCTCATGCGCTCCTCCATGCTGGAGGTCTCCCGGCAGGATTATGTGCGCACGGCCCGCTCCAAGGGCGTTCCGGAGGGCAAGGTCATCGGCAAGCATATGGTGCGCAATGCCATTCTCCCTGTGATCACCTATCTGGGGCCGCTGGTGGCCGCGCTGACCACCGGCAGCTTTGCCATCGAGCGCCTGTTCATGATCCCGGGTATCGGCCGGTATTTCGTCAACGCCGTTGGCGACCGGGACTATACGGTCATCATGGGCCTGACGATCTTCTATGGGGCATTTATCATGCTTTGCACACTGCTGGTGGATATCGCCTACGCGATCATTGATCCCCGCGTGAAGCTGGATCAGTAAGGAGGGAGCAGCTATGGCAAAAAAGATCAATATGTTTCCACACATTCCGGAGCCGCCCTATACCATGGAGAGCTTAGATATCCCTCAGGAGCTGTTTCAGCCTATGGACGAGGCGGAACGGGTCATGGATCAGATCAACCGGCCCAGCATCTCCTATTGGCAGAACGCTTACAGGAAGATCAAGGCGGATCCGCTGGCCGTCATCGGGTTTATCTTTATTTTTCTGATGATCCTACTGGCTGTGTTCGGGCCGATCTTCAGCCCGTATACCTATGAGCAGCAGGATTATGATGCCATCTATCAGACACCTAACGCCCAACATCTGTTGGGGACCGATATGTTCGGCCGGGATCTGTTTACCCGGATCGCTTACGGCGCACGGATCAGCTTGACCATCGGCTTTGTGGCCGCGCTGGTCAATATGGTCATCGGCGCGCTCTACGGCGGCATCGCGGGCTTCTTTGGCGGCAAGGTGGACATGATCCTAATGCGCATCGTAGATATTTTCGCCGCAGTCCCCTCACTGCTGTATATCATCCTGCTGATGATGTTCCTCGGCTCTAATCTGCAGAGTATTCTGATCGCGCTGTGTCTGACCTACTGGTTCAGCACGGCCCGGCAGACCCGTGCACAGATCCTGTCCATCCGTAATCAGGACTTTGCCATGGCCGCCAAGGTGGCGGGGGAGACGGATTTTCAGATCCTGCTCCGGCACCTGATCCCCAACAGCATCGGCCCCATCATCGTCACGGTTTCCTCGCTGGTGCCTGCCGCCATTTTTGAGGAGGCATTCCTGAGCTTTATCGGCATTGGCATCGCGGTCCCCGTGGCCAGTTGGGGAACGCTGGCCAACGATGGGATGAAGGTCATGGGCTTGTATCCCTATCTGATGATCTATCCCGCCGCAGCCATCAGCCTGACCATGTTTGCGCTGAATTTTATCGGCGATGGGCTGCGGGACGCGCTGGATTCCCGCCTGAAGAAATGAGCAAGGGAGGAGCAAGGATATGAGCGAGCATTTATTGGAAGTAAAAAACCTTCGCACCAACTTTGCCACCGGCGGCGGGATCGTTCAGGCGGTGCGCGGCGTGAGCCTTTATGTAGACGCCGGCGAGTTTATCGGCATTATCGGAGAATCCGGCTGCGGCAAGAGCGTCAGCATGATGTCTGTCATGCAGCTGCTGGCGGATAATGCCGCCGTTCGGGCCGACGCCATCCTGTTTGACGGCATGGATCTGCAGAAACAGAGCCGCAAACAGATGCGCAAGCTGCTGGGCAGCAGCATCGGCATGATCTTTCAGGATCCTATGACCTCGCTGAATCCCCTATATACCATCGGGAACCAGCTGATGGAGCCGCTGCGGCAGCATCAGAAAATGTCCCGCGCAGCGGCGAAGGAGAGAGCGCTGGAGATGCTCCGGCTGGTGGGCATCAATGAGCCGGAAAAGCGGCTGAAGCAATATCCCCATGAGCTTTCCGGCGGTATGCGGCAGCGGGTGATGATCGCCATCGCCATGTGCTGCACGCCAAAGCTGCTCATCGCAGACGAGCCGACCACGGCGCTGGATGTGACCATTCAAGCGCAGATTATGGAGCTGATGGCGGAACTGAAGGATAAATTTTCCACGGCTACCATCCTGATCACCCACGATCTGGGCGTGATCGCCAGCGTCTGCAGCCGGGTGATGGTCATGTACGGCGGAAAGATCATGGAGGAGGGCTCTGTGGAGGATATCTTCTATGCCCCGGGCCATCCCTACACTGAGGGCCTGCTGCGGTCGGTTCCCGGAGATGGGTCCGGCTCCAGAGAAAAGCTGATCCCCATTCCCGGAAGTCCGCCGGATCTGATGAATCCGCCGGTGGGCTGTCCCTTTGCGGCCCGCTGCCCCAAGGCCATGCAGATCTGCAGCATGGCGCCGGCGGAGCTGACGGAGCTCGCCCCCAAGCATCGGGCAGCCTGTTGGCTGCATCATCCCCAGGTCAAATCCATGCAGAATTGAGGTGCAATCATGGAGGAGAATAGAGTATTACTGGATGTACAGGGCCTGAAAATGCATTTTCCCGTGCGTGGAAAGGGCTTGAGCAAACATGACGGCGTATTGAAAGCGGTGGATGATGTTTCCTTTTCCATCCAGCGGGGCAGGACCTTCGGTCTGGTGGGAGAATCCGGCTGCGGCAAGACGACGGTGGGCCGTACGATCCTGAAGCTGCATCAGGCCACGGCGGGAAAGGTGATCTACGACGGCAAGGATCTTACAGCAATGACTGATAAGGAGTTTTTCCCTATGCGCCGGGAGCTGCAGATGATCTTTCAGGACCCCATGACCTCTCTGGATCCCCGCCAGACGGTGAATGAGATCGTTGGCGGGCCGCTGCGGCTGCAGAAGATGGTCGGCAGCAAAAAGGAGCAGGATGAACGGGTACTGGAGCTGCTGCACATGGTAGGCCTGAAGGATGACCATGCCAACCGCTATCCCCATGAGTTTTCCGGCGGCCAGCGGCAGCGCATCGGGATCGCCCGGGCACTGGGTCTGGAGCCGCGGTTTATCGTCTGCGACGAACCGATCTCCGCGCTGGATGTATCCATCCAGGCGCAGGTGGTCAATCTGTTGGAGGACTTTCAGGAGCGGCTTGGCCTGACCTATTTGTTCATCTCCCACGACCTTTCCATGATCCGGCATATTTCCCATCAGGTGGGCGTGATGTATCTGGGCCATCTGGTGGAGGTGGCGGAGGTGGAAGAGCTTTATACCAATATGCGCCATCCTTATACACAGTCGCTGATGTCGGCTGCGCCCATTGCCGATCCCAGAGCCTCCGCTGCCAGCCAGCGGATCATTTTGGAGGGCGATGTGCCCTCCCCGCTGAATCCCCCCAGCGGCTGTCCCTTCCGCACCCGCTGCCGGTTTGCCACCGAGCAGTGTGCGGCGGAGATGCCCGCGCTGGAGGATATTGGCGACGGCCATCTGGTGGCTTGCCATCATATGCTATAAAACATCTGTCATAAGAAGAGGGGCTCCAAGGGGAGCTCCTCTTTTTTGCTGCGGGGAAAATCGGGAAAAGGGCTTTTCCTGCGGGGAAAGGTGTGATATAATGAAGCTGCGACGCAAGTTCATACAGAAGCCCCGGGAGTGCGCAATTTACTTCGGTAAAAATGCACTCTTCTTTTCGCATTCCCTGGGGTTTGCGGAGCTTGCGTCGCGGCAGCTGAAGGTGTGCGTTTTTCGGCGCGGAGCCTTAGCTCCGCGCTTTTTCTTTTTTGAAAGACGCGAAAAAACAGCGGCTGTAAGAGAAACCGCGCCACATGGCGGGAAACAGAAAGGAGAAAAAGCATGAACAAGGCAGGACAGATCACGGAGTGGATGTTCACCAAAAAGGACTTGAGGAGGTGGGAGATCAGAAAAATGGCCTGTTTGATCCGGTGACCGTAGAGGATCAGACAAAATTTAACGCGGAATGCGAAAAGGCGATGGAAAAGAAGGCGCTGGAGCGGGGTCTTCTGGAGCAGGCACAGGAGAATGCGGAGGAGATATTGGGGCAGCTGCTGGAGAAGCTTCCGGGCATCCGGGAGGGCGGCTGGAAGCTCGAGTTTCAGACGGCGGAGGAATAACAGCGCGGCATAGCCGGCGGCGGACGGCGATCTTTTGGAAAATATTGCAGGCCCTGCTTGCCAAAGCCGTGGATCTGCGGTACAATAAGGCCGATCATTTTTAGGAGGCGCCGCGCATGAATCTTTCCGCTTTGCTGATCTATATGGCGGTCTCGTCTGTCACGCCGGGGCCAAACAACCTGATGAGCATGTATCTGGGCATTCAACACGGGCTGCGGGGCAGCGTGAGATTTCTCTCCGGCAGCGCCCTGACCCTGCTGCTGAAGGCGCTGATCTGCGGCGGGCTGAATGTTTTGCTGGCCAGGTGGCTGCCGGCGGCATCGGTCTACCTGAAATGGCTGGGGGCGGCGTATATGCTCTATCTGGCCTTCTGCATGGCGAAAAGCGGCTTTCAGAAGGGCGCAGGGCGGGAAAAGCAGGGAGAAAACACCTTTATGGCAGGCGTTTTGCTCCAGTGTCTCAATATGAAGAGCTGGCTTTCCGCCCTGAGTATGTTTTCCGTTTATGTCATGCCCTTTACCACCGGCTTTTCCGCGGTGGCGGGGGTCTCGCTGGCCTTTTGCCTGATGATCCTGCTGTCGGCGGTGATCTGGTGCCTGTTTGGGCAGAGCATCCGGCGGCTTTATGAGAGATGGCGTCTGCCCATCAGCTTGCTGATGGCGGCGTCGCTGGTGTTTTGCGCCTGGACGGCGATCCGGTAAAGAAGAATTAAAACGGCACATGGCGCTTTGCCCTGTGCCGCTTTTGAAATAAAAAGGAGGAATATCATGCGAATCACAGAAGTCCGGCTTGGCAGGATCTCCGTTCCCCTGAGAGTCCCCTTTAAGACCGCCCTGCGCCGGGTAGACAGCGTGGAGGATGTGATCGTGGAGGTGCGCACCGACGTGGGCGCCGTGGGCTATGGCGAAGCGCCGCCCACCGGCGTGATCACCGGCGACACCACGGGCAGCATTCTGGGCGCCATCCGGGATCATATCGCAAAGGCCATTCTCGGCCGGGAGGTAGATGATTTTGAGGATCTGATGCAGGCGGTGCAGCGGTCCGTCGTTAAAAACACCAGCGCCAAGGCCGCCGTGGACATGGCCCTCTGGGATCTTTACGGCCAGCTTTATGATATCCCGGTGCATAAGCTCATGGGCGGCGCGCGCAGACAGATCATTACGGATATCACCATCAGCGTCAATCCGCCGGAGGAGATGGCCCGGGATGCGCTGGACGCCGTCCGCCGGGGCTATGACTGCCTGAAGGTCAAGGTGGGCGCGGATCCCACGCTGGATGTGGCCCGGCTGGCCGCAGTGCGGCAGGCGGTGGGACAGCAGGTCTGCATCCGCATCGACGCCAATCAGGCGTGGCAGCCCAAGGAGGCCGTCCGGATCCTGAATCAGATGCAGGAGCGGGGGCTGCAGATCGAGTTTGTGGAGCAGCCGGTGGCGGCTCATGATTTTGACGGTCTGAAATATGTCACCGAGCGCAGCTATGTGCCCGTTTTGGCGGATGAGAGCGTCTTTTCCCCCGAGGATGCCCTGCGGATCATGCAGATGCGGGCGGCGGATCTGGTGAACATCAAGCTGATGAAGTGCGGCGGACTGTATAACGCCCTGAAGATCGCCTCCGCCGCCGAGGTCTATGGGGTGGAATGCATGATCGGCTGTATGCTGGAGGCCAAGATCGCCGTCAACGCGGCGGTGGAGCTGGCCTGTGCAAAAAAGATCATCACCAAGGTGGATCTGGACGGGCCGGTGCTTTGCTCGGTGGATCCCATCCAGGGCGGCGCAGTGTTTCGGGAGAAGGAGATCACCGTCTCCGATGCGCCGGGCCTGGGCATTCAGGGCATCGATCCCGCTTACCTTACCTGGTTGGAATAAAAAGAAAAAGCCGCCGGAACGGCGGAAAAGCGGCGGCTTACAGCCAGAGGAGCTCCCCTGGCTGTTTTTTTGTACAGAGAAAGAGGGAAAAGCCCGGGCGGAAGGCGGGACGGGTCAGAACGGCATCCGGCAGAGCGGGGAAGCGGCCTGCGGCGTCTACGGTGGAAACGCTCCGGGCAGGCAGCAGAAGGCCTGTGCCACGGTATTTCAGATAGCTTTCCCGGGCGCTCCAGACCTCAAAAAAGGCGGTCTCGCCGCGAGTGCGGACAAAGGCGGCCTCATTGGGGTGGAAATACCGCTCCGCCATGGCCTGCCAGGGGCGGGCGTCCTGCCGCTGCACGTCCAGCCCCACCTCCTCCGCAGAAAGGGCGCAAAGCCAAAGCCCGCCGCTGTGGCTGATGCTGAAGCGCAGGCCGGGACAGGCCGGGAAAAAGGGCTTGCCCTGGGGGCCGAAGGCCAGCGTCAGCCGCTCCGGCGGGGCATAGGCTGCCGCCAGCTGCTGCAAAAGGGCGTGGGAGCGCCCGCTCCCGCCGGAAAAGGGCCGGACGGCCAGCAAAACGGCGCCGGGGGGAAGCTCGTTCATGGGGTCACCTCCGAAAGCTCCCGGAAGCTCCCGGGCGGACTGCCGACACCTCAAAGAGAGCGGCGCAGGGACGCAGGCGGGAGAAGGCGCTTTCAGCAGCATAAGCTCCTCCGGTTCAGGCAAAAAAGCGGGCGATCTCTTCCATGCGGGAGGGCTGGTCCACGCCGAAGGGACAGCGGGCGGCGCAATGCCCGCAGGAAATACAGGCGGAAGCGTTGACGGAGAGCTTGCCGTAATGGCTGGCGGCAAGGGCATCGCCGGCCCGGGCCAGGTCGTAATATTTGTTGACCAGACCCACATCGATGCCGGCGGGGCAGGGCTGGCAGTGGTTGCAGTAGACGCAGCAGCCGGTGGCGCCGGGCGGGGAGAACTGCCCAATGCAGGAATAATCCCGCGCTTCGGCGGCGGACTGGGGGAAGCTCAGCAGGGCCTGCAGATCGTCCATGCCGCGGACGCCGGGGACCACAGACAGCACGCCGGGCCGGTCCAGGGCATATTGCAGGCACTGGAAGCGGGTCAGGGCCTGATGGAAGGGCGATTCCGCTTCGGAGAGGAGCTTGCCGGCAAAAAAGGGCTTCATGACGGAGATGCCCACGCCCTCCGCCTGACACCGGCGGAACAGCGCCGCCCGCTCGCCGCTGGAGCCCAGGGCATATTCATCGCCCTGCTCCAGATCGTAGGCGGGGTTGATGGAAAACATCATCATGTCCATCAGGCCGGTGTCCAGCAGACGCTGGGCCACGGCGGGCGTATGGGAGGAAAAGCCCAGATGGCGGAGATGGCCGGCCCGGCGCATGGACTGAGCAAACTCCAGAATTCCGTTTTTTTCCAAGGCGTCGATATCTGCCAGCTCGTCCACGCAGTGGAGAAAGCCGAAGTCCGCATAGTCGGTGCCCAGCATTTCCGGCTCCCAGGCGAAGGTGCGCTGGATCTCGCTCAGTTCCCGGGACCAGCTGTATTCGCCGCTTTCGTTGTAGACGGCGCCCAGATGAAGCTGGAAGAAGACCTGCTCCCGGCGGCCGCGGATGGCCTGGCCGAAGGGCTCGTAGGTCCTGGCAGCGCCGGCACAGAGGTCGAAGAAGTTGACGCCGTGGGCGATGGCGGTCTCGATGACCTGCCGGATCTCTGTCGCCGGGGCCTGCTGGATGCCGCCAAGGCCCAGCCCAAGCGTGCTGAAGCGCTCTGTGGGAGCGCCGGGGGGAAGCGCTCGGTATTCCATAAAAGGGATCCTCCTTTTCGGCGGCGGGGCTGCCGGGCACGGATATGGTCAGCGCAGCACCTGAAGCCGGCTGCAGGTCAAGACTTTTTCATTTCCTACAGAGAAAACAGCCCCATGCCCAGCAGGGCCGAGAGCAGCAGCGTCAGCATGGGGGAGGGGGGCTTGCTCCGGCGGGCCTGCCAGAGCAGACGGAAGGCCAGCAGCAAAAGCAGCACAGCAATGCTCCGCCAGTCCGGCAGCAGCGGCTCGCCCAGGCGGGAAAGCCCCAGCAGCGTGCTCAGTCCCATGGTGACGGCGGTGGAAAGGATCATGGCCACCACGCAGGGGCGGACGCCGCGGAGAAAGGCCTCTACGCCGGCATAGCGCAGCAGATCCCGCAGCAGAGCGGCGATGAGAAGGATGATGCAGAAGGAGGGCAGCACCACGCCCAGCGTGGCGACCGCAGCGCCGGGAAGGCCCGCCTGGGAGGAGCCGATAAAGGTCGCCATATTGACGGCCAGCGGGCCGGGGGTGGATTCGGAGACGGCAATGAAGCTGAGAAAGTCGCCCTCCGTCAGCCAGCCGTTGGAAAGGACGGTCTCCCGGATCAGGGAGATCATGCCGTAGCCGCCGCCGAAGGAGACTGCGCCGATCTTCAGAAAGGCAAGGAAAAGCCGCAGGATCATCGGTCTCCCTCCTTTTGGCGCAGGCGGCCCAGCAAAAAGAGAAACAGGCTCAGCGTGCCGCAGATCAGGATATAAAACACCGAGGAAAAGCGAACGGAAAGAAGGGAAAAGGCCGTCATCACCAGCAGGACGGCGATCAGCAGCAGACGGGAGAGGACGGTTTTTTCCAGCGCCTTCAGCATTCGCAGCCCGGCAGAGCAGATCAGATAGATCACGCAGACCCGGATCCCACGGAAGGCCCGCTCCACCCAGACCAGCGAAAGGAACCGGTCAAAAAACAGGGAGATCAGATAAATGATGGCGAAGGACGGCAGACACACCGCCAGCGTGGCGGCGGCAGAGCCCCAAACGCCGCACAGCCGGTAGCCGATATAGGTGGCGCTGTTGATGGCTACCGGGCCGGGGGTGGATTCGGCGATGGCCACCATGTCCAGAAACTCCTCCCGGGAAAGCCAGCCCTGTCTGTCGATGATCTCGCTTTCCAGCAGGGCGATCATGGCGTAGCCGCCGCCGAAGGTAAAGGCGCCGATCTTGAGAAAGGTCAGAAACAGCCGGGGCAGAAGACGTTTGCCACCGGCAGGCTTGGAAGAGAACTGCATAAAGGAACACCTCACTGGTGCATAGCATACCCCGGCGGCGGGGAGATGTCAATCAAAACTGCAAAAAAGCGGGCTCTGCGTCTGAAGCAGGAGCCCGCATCCTCCGTCCGGGGCGGGGGACGGTCATTTTGCGTAAATCAGGCCCACCAGCCAGTTGGTAAAGCGGCGGGGCAGCAGCTTGACGATCATACAGAACGCCTGATACTGCAGGCCGATGGCCATCAGGGGGCGGGTGTGCTTTTTCAGGGCCGCGTGGCAGATAAAGCGGCCTGCGGCGGCGGGGTCCATGCCGCCCTGCTCGTCCTTTTCCATGGTGGCCACCGAGCGGGAGATGCGACCGCCGTAAAGCTCATCGCCTGCGGCGGATTTTTCCCGGGCGGCGGTGAAGCCCGTGCGGATGTCGCCGGGCAGGACGGCGCAGACCGTGATGCCGAAGGGCTTCACCTCGTTGTGCAGCGCCAGCGTGTAGCTGTCAACGGCGGCCTTGGCGGCGGAATAATAGGCCTGGAAGGGGATGGGGATGGGGCCGGCCACGGAGCTGATATTGACGATACGGCCGCCGCCCTGCTGCCGCAGGATGGGCAGCAGCACGCGGTTTACCCGCACCATGCCGAAAAAGTTCACATCAAACTGCTTTTGCGCCTCGGAGGTCTCGGTAAACTCCACTGCGCCGGAGATGCCGAAGCCCGCGTTGTTCACCACGATGTCGATGCGGCCCTCCTGCTGCAGGATGGTCTCTGCGGCGGCACGGAGCTGATCCTCCCGGGTGACGTCTGCCTGCAGATGGGTGATCGCCCCTTCCGGCGCGCCGCCCCGGCGGCTGAAGGTATAGACCCGGCAGCCCTGGGCCGCCAGCGCGCGGGCCGTGCACAGTCCGATGCCGGAGGTGCCGCCGGTGACCAATGCCACCCGGCTCACAGAGCAAGCTCCTTCAAAACAGCCGCAATGATATCCACGGCTTCGTCCACCTGCGCGGCGGTGTGGGTGGCCATCAGGCTGCAGCGCAGCAGGCAGCCGCCGGGAGCGCAGGCGGGAGGCAGGGTGGCGTTTACATAAACGCCCCGTTCATAAAGGGCCTTCTGGGCGCGGAGGGTGACCTCCGGCTCGTAGGTGTAGATGGGGATGATGGGGGTTTCCGCCATCATGATCTTAACGCCCCGCTCTGTGAGCTTGTCCCGCATATAGCGGGAGATGGACTGCAGCTGAGCCTGCCGCTCCGGATGGGCGGCGAGATAGCGCAGCGCGGCGTTTGCCACGGCGATGCAGGCCGGGGGAACGGAGGCGGAGAAGATATAGGGGCGGGAATTGCAGCGGACGTAGTCGCAGACCCGGGCCTGGGCCGCCATATAGCCGCCCAGACTGGCCAGCGACTTGGAGAAGGTGCCCATATAAACATCCACCTGATCCTCTAGCCCGTAGTAGCTGGCGGTGCCGCGGCCGCCCTCGCCGATAACGCCGAAGCCGTGGGCATCGTCGACCATGGTCCGTGCGCCGTATTGCTTCGCCAGACGGACGATGGCGGGAAGATCGGCGATATCGCCGCCCATGGAAAAGACGCCGTCAGTGACGATCAGGCAGCCGGCTTTTTCCGGCACCTTTTGCAGCTGGGCCTCCAGATCGGCCATATCGTTATGGCGGTAGCGGAGCATTTTGCCGTAGCTGAGCCGGCAGGCATCGTAGATGCTGGCGTGGTTTTCCCGGTCGCAGATCACATAGTCACCCAGACCCACCAGCGCGGAAATGATGCCCAGGTTGGACTGGAAGCCGGTGGAAAAGGTGACCACATCCTCCTTGCGCAGAAAGGCGGCCATCTCACGCTCGAAGGTCAGGTGGAGCTCCAATGTGCCGTTGAGCAGGCGGGAGCCGGAGCAGCCGGTGCCGTAGCAGCGCAGCGCATCCAGACCGGCCTGCATCACCTCCGGCTGGGTGGTGAGTCCCAGATAGTTGTTGGAGCCAAGCATGATCCGGCGGCGTCCCTCCATGATGACCTCGGTATCCTGCCGGGACTGGAGTTCCCGGAAGTAGGGAAACAGATCCTGCTCCCGCAGGTCATCGATGGGGGAGCGTCGGTAGCATTTTTCAAACAAATCCATAGATGCAGCCTCTTTTCTGAAAGAACATCAAGATATTTAAGTAAAAATATTGAAGTTTTTTCTATTATAGCAAAGACGCTTTCTGCCGTCAAGCGGGTTTTCCTTAAGGTTTTGCGGCGGAAAAAAGAAAATGCTCCGAAGCGAAGGCTTCGGAGCGCGGGAAAGCGGCATCAGAGGAGGCTGCTGCGGGGATCATCGTCCCGGCGGGGCGGCATGACGAAGCTCAGCGCCTGATGGAGATTTTCGATCTGGAAGGTCTGGGCCGCTTCGGCGGGTTCGCCGTCCAGCGACCAACAGACGCTCTCGGCGGAGGTGATGGAGACCCGCCCGGTCTGGCGGCGGAGGATCAGCGGACAATCCTTGCCCTGCCGCAGGGCGGCGATGAGCTGGGTCCACTGGGCGGCGGTGGTGGGGAAGCGCAGCAGCGTCACCTCAAACCGGCCATCGCTGAAATTGGCGGCGATGCCGCTGGGAAAAAGACCGGACATGGGCGGCACGTTGCTCACGGCGCCGAAAATGAAATCACCCCGGATGGCATCGCCATCGCCGCAGTCTACCGTCAGCCGGATGGGACGAAGGTCCTGCAGCTCCCGGTAGCCCTCCATGACAAAGGACAAGCGGCCAAGCAGATTTTTTGCCGCCTGGGGCGTGCGGTAGCTCACCTCGGTAAATGCGCCCACCGCCGCCACATAGGCAAAACGGCGGCCATTGAAGCTGCCGGCGTCGATGTGGGTGGGAACGCCCTCCATCACATCCCGGGCTGCCTGCAGAAGATCGGTGGAAAGGCCGGCGCTGAAGGCGAAATCGTTGGTGCTGCCGGCGGGAAGATAGCCCAGGGGCGTTTCTGCACCGGATTCCAGCAGGCCGCGCACCACCTCGTTCAGCGTGCCGTCGCCGCCGGAGCAGACCACCAGATCGGCATCCCGGCCCAGCTCCCGGGCGGCAGTGCTGCCATCGCCGGGGCTTTGGGTCAGGTGGACCAGGACCTCATAGCCGTGGGTCTGAAAGAGGTTTACCAGGTCGCTCAGCAGGCGCTTGGCCTTTTTTTGGCCGGCAAAGGGGTTCAGAATAAACAAAAGCTTTTTTTTCATTGATCTTGTACCTCCTGCGCTGCGGCCGCCTTTTTCACCCAGCGCTCCAGCTGGGCAAAGGGCATGGCGGCTTCCGCAGGCTGTCCCTCGGCGGTCTTTCCAAAGACGGCCAGCTCCTCAAAATCATGATAGGGTTCACAGCTGACGTCCCGCAGGCCGCGGTCTGCGCCGAAGCACCGTGCGGCAGCATCCAGCTGGGACTGGGTATAGCCTTTTTTCCGGTAGCGCAAAACATATTTCTCCATGGGATCGCTCCTTTGGCAGGTTGTTGGTTTGCGCTACTATTATAATTCGGATGCGCCGGAGGGCGCAAGAGGAAATCTGAAAAATTCAAAATTGTGGCGAGACAGGAAGATTTTTTGTTGACCTTTGCGATTTTCCGGGTATAATAAATATGTCCGGCTTGAGCCGGAAGAAACGCCTCCGTAGCTCAGTTGTATAGAGCGACCGCCTCCTAAGCGGTAGGCCACCAGTTAGAGTCTGGTCGGGGGTGCCAAAACGCTGTGATCTCAAGGGATCGCGGCGTTTTTTCTTTTTGAAAATCAACAAAAGATACACCGAGACAGGAGAAAGTAAAATCGGAATTTGCCACGATTGGCACCAGATAATTATATCGAACCATTTTTCGTATTTTCCGTCGTTTGGCACCACCTTGGCACCACGGCACTCAAACGCTTATTTGCAACCTTGATTCGATATGAGGGATGTGAGCGCGCTTAAAAGTTCTGGGGATTGCTGAAGCTGCAAGATGATGCTTTGCACATCTAAAGCGGGCGCTGGTTCGGCAGGTGCTTGGATACCGCGCAGATCAGGATTTGCATAGAAGGCGCTTTCAAACTTCTGCGCATTGACCTTGCGATCTTCATCGAGAATATGTGCATAGACCTTTGTGACCATATCAGCCTGTGAATGGCCGGTATCGCCCTGCGTGGCCTTATATTGAGATTTGTCGTCGAATCGAGAAACTACAAACAACAGAACAGGGAGTATGAGGAAGTCGGTTTGAAGGGACCGGCTTCTTTTTTGCCCTGTCGCTATCAACGAGCAGCAAAGATCTTTTTCAAAGACCTCTTTCGCGGATATGGGACTTTGAGAAAAAAGAGGGCAGTTGCCTGCCCTCTTTCTGCGCGTGCTTGCGTGTTTGTGATGTATGGCTCAGGCTGCGGCGTTTTCCTCGTCGTGCTCGTCCTCGAAAGCGGTGGGGAGCAGGGCGTCCAGTGACTGCGCCGCAGGCTCGCCACTGTCGGCAGAATTGGGGGCATTGCCAATGCTGTCAAGCCCCTCGGGGAAGGTACTGCTGTCATCAATGACGGCTGTCACGGAGTATGCCGTTTCGTCCTTGGAAGTAGCGCTCTTGCAGATGCCGCCGATCAGGCCGCCGACTGTCACACCTGCTGCACCATTCTTGTTGACCGTCATATCGACCTTGCAGCCTGTGATGTTTACGCTGCCATTATCGACGTAATCCTTGGAATAAGTATGATCATCTTCGCCGACTTGATACTCCGTATAAAGCGCATCCGCATATCCGATGAGACCGCCGATAAGGAACTGCGTTTCTTTGCTGTCATTCTTATCGGTGACATTGACAGTCATGCCTTCCACCGTACAGTTCTTCAGGGTCACACTGCCCTTGGCGTAGCCGATGAGGCCGCCGATGCTCTCCGCAGGCAGAAGGTGGGCAGAGGTATAAGTATATGCTTCTTCGCCGAGCAGGTTCAGGTTCATGGTCACATTTTGAACCCTCACATTCTCGGCCGTAAAGCCGTCGCCCACAAAGCCGGCCAGAGCGCCGAAGGCGTTATAGTAGTTACCCCAGGTACTAACAGTGGCTTCGTAGTCGATTGTCATGCCGTCGATGGTCAGGTCCTTCACGGTCACATTATCGCCGTAACCGTAGATGATGCCTGCGGCTTGGCTGGGAACCACCTCGCCGCGCTTTACATGGTAGATCGTGTGATTGTTTCCGTCAAAGGTGATGCCCCCAACAGTGTCGCCGGTGCGTGTCGTATCGACATAGCAGAGATCCAGGTCAACACCCAGTGTGTAGCTTGCCGCATTATAGGAGTAATCCTGAACGACCTTAGTCAGGAAATCGTTGGCATTGTAGAGCAGCTCTGCGCCATCATCAGTTTCAGATCTCCATTGGACTCCAACTTTTACAACGGCACCCTGTTCCGTGGCCATTTGGGTCAGCGTTTCAGCCTGCACCAGTTCATCATATTCGGTCCCCCAGGTGCTGACAGATCTCTTATAATAGCCGAAATATTCGGCGCCGGGGATGTCGGCAGGCAGCGTAAACTTCTGATCGTACTTCACGGTAACATCAATATAGGGAATACCATTATTGTTGGCGTTGATATACTCGTAATTATCCGCGTCGTATTCCGCCGTGAGCATTGTACCGCCGATTTCCTCATCAAGCAGCCAATCTCTCAGCTTAACATTGCCGTCCCAGTCGAAGCGGAGGAAATAGGTCAGGGTATCCCACTTGGCATAGAGGATGAGGTCATGGGCGGGCATGGTCGTGCCGGCCCACGCAGTCGTGCATTCTGCATCCTCATACCACCCGGCAAAGGTATAGCCGGTGCGCTTGATGCCCGTCATGTCCGTAGAAATCTCCACGCCGTAGTAGATGCTTCCACCGTTGGGGGCGCCGCCCTCTTCCAGCGTAACTCCGTCACCCAAGTTGAACCTCAGCGTGTATTGGTTGCGGGTGTAGTAGATATCCACCACATTTTGCGCGCTGTCCGCCTTGAGGATGATAGAGTCGGGCGAATCTTTTGCTGGCGTAAAGCCCTCGTAATCTTTTTTCAGGCCGGTCACGATCAGGCCGGTCGCGCCGGAGCCGTCCACGGTCTTATCAAGCGTGTAACCGGAGCCGTCCACATTTTGCAGATAGTAGTTCACGATGTAGTTGACCTCATTCGCGTTCCACATGGCATAGAGCGTGGTGTCCTCAGCGGGCATCTCGGTTGCGGTAAACTTGTCTTTGCAGGCCGCGTCTGTGTACCAGCCATCGAAAGCGTAGCCCGTACGGCTCAGGTCACCGACGCCCGGGGTAGTGATGGCCGCACCATAACGGTATTTGCGGGATGCGACAGCTGCGCTGTCCGCCCAGCTTGCATCGCTGCCGTTGAGGTTATAGGTCAGCGTGTACTCGTTGCGTTTGTAATATACCTTGACCACCGTGCTGCCGTCGCCGTTGATGCTCTGTTGCTCAAAGCTCTGCGCAGTGAAGCCGGTATAGTCCTTTGCTGCGGCGGAAGTCAACTCGCCTGTCGCACCGGTTTTGGGTTCCGTGTCCGCGAGGGTATAGTCATTGCCTGTCACATTCTGCTGGTAATGCTCCACGGTGTAGGAAATGTTGCCCTGCGCCGTCCACTTGGCGTAGAGGGTGACATCGTGGGCAGGCATAGTGGCTGCGGTAAACTCAGTTGTGCAGTCTGCGTCCGTGTACCAGCCGTCGAAGGTGTAGCCTGCTCTCGTCATGTAACTCTGCGTCAGGAGTTTGAGCGACGCACCCAGGCGGTAAGAGCGCACACCGGGGTTGGAAACCCAGGTCGCACCATCGCCGTTCAGATTATAGGTCAGGCTGAACTTCTTGCGGGCATAGCTGATGCAGACTGTTCCGCCGTCCTCTGCGCTGACGGTGTAGCTTACCGTTTCGGGGTAGTCGTATTCGGCCTTTTCCGCTTTCACGAGGAACTCTTCCGGATAGAGTGCGACTGTTTCATCCGTTTTGCCGGTCTGGGTTACAGTTGTCTGTGTCCACTTGCCGCCTGCGCCTTCCTTGCGGAGTACCACGAAATAGGTGATGTCGTTCGGGATCCACTTGGCGTAGATCGTGGTATTTTCGGCGGGCATGGTGGGTTCGTCGAATTCAGTCGTGCAGCTTGCGTCCGTATACCAGCCGCCGAAGGTGTAGCCAAGGCGGGCGGAGGCTTGCGGCAGGTTCAGAGTATCGCCGTAACGATAGGACAGGGCGCTTAGCTGACCATTGCTGTTCAATGTGAGCGTATATCTGGCGCGGCTGTAGAAATAGTCCTGCGCGCCTGTTCCATCCCCGTGCACAGCGATGCCCGCATAGCCGGGGTGGTTGTAGCCGACTCTGCCCGGTACAAGATTCTCGTCCGGCACAATGTAGCTGCCGGCTTCGCCGTTATGGTAGGTCACGCTGTCGCTCGGTGTGTCGGGATAGGTTCCATCCGCGTTTTGCAGATAGAAATTGAGCGTGTACGGAATGTCGGTTTTGGGTTCAAACCTTGCCACCGCCACCAGCGCGCTCTCCGGCATGGTGGTGCCGTCGTACCGATCCTCCTCGGTGTAAGAGAAGATGTCGCTCTCGTCTTTCAGCAGGTAATATGTCCAGCCTGCAAAGTCATAGCCGACACGGGCGGGTTCTGCCAGGTTGAGTGTCGCCTCGTATTTCCGCTGCTCCCAACCGATATATCTGCCATCGGCGCTCAACTCGTGGATGGGATAGCCGTCCCGCAGGCGGTCCCAGTGGACCTTGACCTTGAGCTGTATCGGACTTGTAGAGAAGCTCAGGTCCGAGCCCTTGTAGGTGATGGTCATCACACAGTCAAGTTGCGGGTCCTCGCGGGTCGCCCAGTCGTCAAGGGTCAGCTCTACAACCTGCCGTTTGTAACGATTAGAGTAATACGAGGTAAAGCGGGGATCGCTGAAGCTGATGTCGAATTTGTTCCAGTCATATGTCTCAGTGTGGGTCTTGCCCGTTGTGAGGTCAAAGCCCGATAGCTTTTGCAGCGACTGCGGCAGAAAGACTAAGAGCCCGCCTCGTTTCAGGTTCACCGTCGGTACATCATCCTCGCCGTCTGCATCCTTCATCTCGAAGCCTTCGACGGCGTGGGGGCTGCCGACCGACCACAGAGGCGTTTCGTCGGCATACAGCTCCGGCGTCCACGAGACCTTGCCCTTAAATGCGGAGAGGTTGGCGCTGATGTCCATGAACATACCGACCTCTACATACAAAGCGCCCGAGGCGTTGGAGGTTTTCGGCTTTCCCTCCTCATAGTGCAGGTTGTACAGCACATAGCCGTAGCCCTTCAGGTACGCGCCTAATTTGGCGATGATACCGACGGACGCCACATTTTTTGAGATCAGGCTGACGCTCGGGTAGAGCTCGATACCCGCCCGCAAGCCGATTGCACCCATGGCGTACAGCCGCAGGTTGTACTGCTCATTCACCAGATTATAGGTGTGGCTGGTGGTTTTTCCTTTGAAAATGTAGACGCCGAACACATATCTCTTGGCATTGGTATAGTTAAAGTTCATACCCATGGCCATTCTGATGTTCAGCTCGACAACAAAGTCCGCCGTCAGCTCAAACTTGATGATCTTCGCAACGGTTTTCTTCATGCTGAAGATGTTTTTGCGGTACAGCTCGACCCAGTCGCTGTCCAGCTCCAGCATATTGCTGTAAAGCTGCTGGAGGCTGAGCTTGGAGGTGTCGATCTCGTCGTCCTCTCCGTCCTCGTCCCCGGTATCCTTGCCCTCCAGCGCGTCCAGCTTCTTGCCCAGCTTATCCACCAAATCCTGCACCTTTGTCACGGCATCCTTCACCTTTGTCACGGTGTCGTCCTCGCCCTTCGAAACAATGGTGGCGTCGAGATTGATGGCGGTGTAGGTATACACGTTCAGCGCGGCTTCCAGATACACATCGCTGATCCAGTAGAAGATGAACTTATGCTTCCAGACGAGCTTGCCGTGGGTACTCAGATCGATCTTCAGCTCTTGAATAAAGGTGGGCGTGACGGTGATGACGATGCTGCCCTCGCCGTCCTTGCTTTGGATTTCCTTTTCGACCTCCAGCTGCAGCTCCAGACGCACACCAGACAGAGGATTACCGGATGCATCCTTAAAGTTTTGCAGCTGCTTCGTGATTTTCGCGGTCTTGACCTTGACACTGGTCTTGCTCCCACCGCTGGTATTGCCGCCCACCAGCGCAACGGCAGAGCTGCCGGACAGAGTGGAAAGACCGAATGTGCCGTCCGGGTCGATGTCGATGGAGCTCAGGTCGATCTCGCCGTCTGCCGTCAGATCGCTCAGGTCCATCTCATCCAGCGCTGCGGAAATGCGGTTCGCCACGGTCTGGGCAAAGCCGCTGCTGATCGCCTGCTGGGCGATCTGTGTCTCCAATTCCTTAATATTGGTATTTTCAAGGATCGCGTCGCCGCCGACAGGGTCGGTGGTGTCCACATCCATAGAGGAAAGCACGGCTTCCTCCGTTGTATCGGTATAGACGATTTCATAACAGGCAGCGCCGGTGTCTTCATCTGTGCTGTCGCCTACCGCCGTGATGAGGCCGTAGCCCTTTGCTTCCGCGGCATCAGTCGCATAGTTTTCCCCCTCGTAGAACACAAGGAAGTCGCCCACATCCACGGTGGTGCTTTCGTCCAACTTATTCACTTCTGCTGTATCTGCTGCATCTGCTGCTGTGAAGGTCAGTTCCTCCACGGGAACATGGATGGTATGCGTGTCAGAAGCCGATGTATCCTTATGGCCTACCTTCACCGGCAGCACGTCGGGAACAAAGAGAACATCCTCCACCGTAGCCGCCTGATAGGAATAAGTATTGGTCGCTTCATCGACGCTGGTGATCTTCACATAGGAAACATCGCCGGTGTTATCATCGCTCATGCCGACCGCGAGACGCTCGTCGGGCGCGGTGCCCTCATAGATGGCGACGGTGCTGCCAATCTCCAGCGGTTCGTCGCCGGTGTATTCAAACTTGCCCGTGCTGTCGGAGACGTCGTCCGCGGTCGTGCCGCTGCCGTCAAAGGTGACGATTGGCATATTCAGCGCAGCCACCGCCTTGCCATTCTGTGTGGCAGTGCCGATGCTGCCCGCCGGGATGGCGACGACCTCGTCCCGGAGCCGCCAGTTCAGCGCCGGAGTACCCACTTTCACGGTGAAGTGGTATTCCCGCACGGTGACTGCTTCGCCGTCAAAGGTCAAGCTGTCATCCTCCAGCACTACCTTGTAGGTGCCGCCCTCGGCCCAGCCGCCGTCGGGCGGTGCTACAGTGTAAGTAGTGCCGTCATCGCTTCGTGTGACGCTGCCGACAACAGTGATCGGATCGCCATTTCCATCGGTTTCGCCGGTGGCTTGCTCCGTGCCGATCAGCTTAATTTTATTCGTCAAATTGCTGGACGAACTGCTCTTGACGGTGATCGTAAACTCCGGTCCTACGTCCGTCGCTCCGGCATAGTTCGGTGTCTCAACGCCCTCGATGGCATCGTAGTTCGCCATCTTTGCATAAAGAGACAGATTGGTACCAACCGGATCGCCATCGGCAACGGCCTTCGTATAGCCTGCGTCATAGTACCAGCCAATAAAGGCTTTCCCCGCAATCGAAGGCGTGGGAAGATCAGTAAGGGAGAGAGCGGCGGTAGTCTGTGTAAAGGTGGAAGTCGTTCCATCGGGCAGATACAGTGTGATAGTGTGGGTCGTGCCGACGGAACTGTTTCCACCGGAGGAACTGCCGCCAGAGGAGTTGCCGCCGCCTGTCGGCTTGCTCTGTTCATCTTTTTTGGGCGTCTCGTCCGGTTTGCGCCCAACAACGCCGGGGGCAGAATACCAAACCTTTACCGCCTCGTCTGCCCGCATACACAGCGTCGCCATCTGGGCGCGGGTGGCATTGTCCTCCGGAGCAAAGCGTTTGCCATCGCCGTTCAAAAGCCCCTGCTTCCAGAGCTTCAGCACAGCATCCTGTGCATAGGCGGGGGTGCTTGCCAGATCCGTGGGCGTCGTGGTGACATTCGCACCAGTCTCATAGTCCACTTGGAACGCCTCAAAATACCGCACGAAAAATGCGGCCATCTGCGCCCTTGTGATGAACGCATCGGGAGAGAATTTCCCATCCCCTGTGCCTGCTGTGATACCGTACTTTGCTGCCCACTGCACATAGGGGGCGTAGTACATCGTCTGCGGCACATCGGTAAACGGCGTCTCTCCGCTGTAGTCGCCGGGGTCTACACCGGCCATACGCCCGAGCACCGTAATGAACATCCCCCGGGTCATGGTGCCGTTAGGGGTAAATGTGGTAGCTGAAGTGCCGCTGAATATGCCGTGGGAATAGACATATTCCACCGCCTCGGCATACCAGTCTGAGGACTTCACATCCTGAAACGGCATTGTCTGGCTGGGCTGCTCCTCTGTGCCGCTAATGCCCGCAGCGAACACCTCCATTGGCAGCATCGTTACCAGCATGATGATGCTCAGCAGTCCGGCCACAAGCCGGCTCCATATTCTCCTCATCCGCTATTCCTCCTTGCTTTCCGATTGGAGAGGGCTACACACAACGCCCTCCATAGTATTGCACTTTTATTTTATCATCCCCTCGTCATGCCGTGTTGTGTCGTTTAGGGGCAAATCCGTGTTGTTTAGGAAAAAGAGCCCTTTGCCGCTTGTGCCGATGCATACACTTTGTTACAATGGCAAACAGGAAAGGAGGCGGTATCATGGAGCCTCAGCGCAGGAGGGTTTGGCCTGCGGCCACCCTGCTGATCATCGCCGCGATCATGGCGCTTTTTTGCCTGTTTCGCCTGTCGAAGCCGGACAGGATGCAGACATCGCTTCTTTTGAACTGTACTGAGACAAACCGGAACGGTTGGGCATTTGAAACGGAAAGCGGCCCGGCGGAACCGGTGTTTGGCTTCGGCGGTTATCTGGATGGTATTCCCGCAGACGGGGATGGCCCCGTGGCAGCAGTGCGGGTCATGGAGGAGCCCGGCCAGCGGGACTTACTGCAATTTTCCTGCTTTGGCGCGGGGATTCAGGTGTTTCTGGATGACGAGCTGCTCTACACCGACTTTCCGAATGAGGAAAACCGTGCGGACGCCTTTTTAGAGGATGTGGATTTCAGCGACATATCCTATGACGGTCTGCGCATTCCTCTTCCCACAGACTGCGCCGGAAAGACGCTGCGCATCGTCACCTACGGCACAGCCCCCGATGGACTGCGCTATCCCGCTTTTCCCTCGCAGGTGGGCCGCTTTTCCGATTCTGTGACCGCTGTTTCCGGCGTTGTTTCGCCCATGGCGGCGATCATCGCACTGGTTCTGCTGGCGCTTTTTCTGCTGCTGGTCTTTCTGTTCAGCGCCCAGACAGGGCAGTATCTCTGGAAGCTGCTGCCGCTGAGCGGCTATTTCCTGCTGGCAACCGTGCCGGTGGTGTGCCGCTCATTTCTGGCCGTTTCCTCTGAATGGAACACAACCAGCGCTTTGGTGGAATGGCTCTGCCTCATTTATATTGACCTGCTGTTCTACTTTCTGGCTGTTTCCCTGCGCGGCTGGAAGCGCTGGGTGCTGCTCATCGGCACAACAATACATATCCTACTCTCTGCTTTGCGGAGCTTCACGGCGGTCGCGCTGTTTTCCAGTAGGCTGATGGATTGGTTCGGCTTTGGGCTGTTTCTGCTGGCAATCCTTTTGATGCTGTTCTCTCACGAACGGACGCTCCGTCGGACAAGCCTCTGCCTCTGTGGTGCCGCAGGCGTTCTGCTGGCCACATGGGGCGTCAGTCGGTTCGTCGGTGTCGAATACCTCTATCCCTTGAGTAATCCGGTGACCTCACTCGTTTACGGGCACAGTCCCACGGCACTTTACACTTTGCTGTGCGTTGTGGCCGGACTTCTCTGCGCGGTGCAGGTGGTAGCAGAGTTCATCCGCACAGCCTTCTCCCACCAGCGGCAGATGATGGCCCTGCAAAGCCGCAGCCAGCAGGCACAGGAGCAATACAGGCGGGCGCAGGAATCCCTTCGGAATGTGTCAGCTTTCCGTCATGAGTGGAAGAATCATGTGGCCGCTTTGTGGGCTTTGGAGCAAAAGGGGGATATGAATGCCATCCATAACTATCTGAGCCATCTGGATGGGCAGTTGGAGCAGCTTTCACCCAAGGTCTACACGGCGAACCCGACCGTCAACACCATTTTGCAGCGCGTTGCCGCACAGGCGCAGGAGCTGGGAATTGCTTTCCACGTCACCGCACTGCTGCCGGAGGCCCTCCCCATTGATGAGGGCGACCTTTGCAGCTTTCTCTTCAACCTGCTGGACAACGCTTTGGAAGCGGCGGCAAAGGCGCCGCACGGCGAGATCATCTGCTCCCTGCAGATACGCCAGCAGTACCTTGCCATCCGCTGCGAGAACACTTATGGCGGCGCGGTGCGCACGGATGATGCCGGAAATCTACTGACCACAAAGGACGATCCCGCGGAACACGGTTTCGGTTTGATGAAGATGCGTTCCATCGCGGAGAAGTATGGCAGTGTACTGGATGTAAGCTATACCGAAAGCCGCTTCACCGTGATGACGGCGCTGAAACTTCCGCAGACACCGATACAATAGGAAAAGCGAGGCATCCCTGATTGGGATGCCTCGCTTTTTTCTATTGTCGTTTTGTTCAGACGCGGTTCAGGTAACGGACAAATTGATTTTGAAACTGCTCCAGATAGCGCCGCCCGATGCTTACCTCACCGCCCTCCAAAAGATACAGCGTTTTGCCGCTGACCTCCCGGATGTGAGAGAGGTTGACCAGAAAACTGTTGTGGCAGCGGCAGAAATACTCCGCAGGAAGCAGTTCCTCTGTTTGGCTTAGGGAACAGGGCAGAAACTGCTCGCCGTGGATCGTGTGGAACAAGGTGCCGTGATCTCTGCTTTCCGCATAAAGAACATCCTCTATGGGCAGGACAAGTGTCCTGCTGCCGACACGGAGAGTCACGGTTTTGGGGTGGTGATAGAGCCGCAGATCCGTCTGGATGGCCTGCGCCAGTTCTTCCCGCTTTATCGGCTTGAGCAGGTATTGAATGGGGCGGACGCTGTAGCCGTCTTTCAAAAACTCGGTGGAGCTGGTGATAAACAGGATGCTGGTCTTTTCGTCGCGCTCCCGCAGTTCCCGCGCCAGTTCCATGCCCGTCTTTCCGTCCATCAGAATATCTAGGCAGAGAAGCGAGTAGACCGCACCGCCGGACAACGCATTTTCCAGTTCCTCGGCAGAGGAAAAGGGCGAAATGGTATGCTCTACTTTCAAGCCATCGAGGATCTGGCTGCATTGTGTGCACAGCCCATCTCGAAGAACCTCTTCATCCTCGCAGATCGCCACTTCATACATCGCCCATCACCTCCATGGTTTCGGATAAATTGTAACACAGATCATTTCCCTTTACAACCCAAGGTGTTTGTCCCAATATTTCAAGCGCCAATGAATCAGAGCGTGAGGGATATAGGGCAAAGTAGCGATTGATTCAGTTCAGAAAATGATTGTCCCGGCCATATTATACTATTAAGATTAAAAACGGGCGGACAGCTATACAGCTATCCGCCCGTTTGAGTTATCTTGTTGTCCGAATCAGTGTTTGCGTTTTCAACAAAAGCGATGCCAATACACGGTGATTTTCCCGCTCCGTCCACCATTGGGGCATCAGGAATCGAAGCACCTGCTCTGTCCATAGGAAGTCCTGATGTGTCAAAGTACGCTGTTCCAGTCCTTTGCACAGCCGGGAATAACCGGAGCGAACCATATCACAAGCGGAATCACGGTCAACATATCGGCCTATAAAGCCGCATAAAATGGCCGCTTCTTCCTCGGTATAGTTCTGCATCACGATTTCCCTCCCATCACACACGACGGGTATTGTACCACACCAGATTGGCAAAGGAAAGGCAAATCTTTTTATTCCGTGTAGTACATAGGGCGTCCTATGGAGGTGAACCCCGCCAGTCCCGTAATAACCACATTGTTATGCCCGCTGGCACAATGGATAATGAGCAAATCGCCATCGGTATCTCTGCCCCCGACAATGCCCACATGGGAATCGTCCGGATAAAATACCAAATCACCGGGGAGCGCATCGTCCCATGAGATGGGGTTGCAGTAGCTATGCTGAGACATGGCCCCTCCGCCGTGGCCAATGATGTAGCCGCCGTTTGTGGCGTTATAAAATACCCAATCGACGAACCCGCTGCAATCCATTCCGTAGGGGCGATAGGTTCCGGTGGTGGAGCTGCCCGCCGCCGTAACCTGTCGCAGCTCGCCCCATTGGAAGTCCCAACCGAGTGTGAGACTCTTGCCACCCCAAAAATAACCGACTTTGCCGACAAGAGAACAGGCGGTGCGTACCACCGCTTCGCGCTCCGGTGACAGATCTTCCGGCAGATTGCGAATCAGCGCCGCCGTGTCCCCGCTGACGGAGTACACATCTTCAAGCAACTCCAGCAGGAGATCCCGCTGCTCCAGCAGCTCCTCCAGCGCCGCGATCTGATTGCGGTTGAAATGGTAAACCGTTTTCATTTCTTCTGCCGTTTTTGCAGAAATTGTGATATAGAGGTTCTTTTCCGCCCAACCGTCATTGCCCGCTGCGCCTTTCTCTGCGTCGCCGCCTTTGCGTGGCGGGTGATAAGTGCATTATTTGGTGCTGTGTGGCCGGTTGGCTGAACACGCATGGTGCGCGTGACCTTTGCCGATGGCTGTCCACGCTTGGGGGCAGGACTGCCCTTGGCTGATGCGCCTTGATTGCCTTTCTGCGGAGTGGTCATTGTGCCTCCACGGTCGGACGGTGGAGGTACAATGTGCCGCTCTGCTGGTTTTTTCTCGGCAAGGTTCCGCCCATAGGCGGCTTTCGCGTCCTGTATGACTTTTTGCCGCCCGCGCTCCTGCGGGGCGGCATTCGCGCTTTTGGCGGTATTTGCGTTTTTCGGAGTGAAAGCCTGTTTTCCGACTTCGTTTCGTGCAGGTGGATGAGCCGGGGAAAAGTCATATTCCGCTGGAGCGTTGATAGAGCCGCGTTCCAAACCAATCCCCATATCTGCCGGTTCTGTCGCTCTATGGTTTCCTGCCGCATCTTCTTCGCCCTGTTGCTGTTTTTCTCGATAGTGCTTTATCATGCGCTGGGAACGATCCGCAGCAAGCGCCGCACCACGGCGCATATCTTTTTCTACGCGGCCGGTGGCGTAGCGCACGGGATCGCGGCTTTCCGGCTCTTTCTCTTTCTGCCGCTTGTCCATGTGCTTTTTCAGAATGGATTCGGCGTCTTTTGGTGCTGGGTTCTTCAGCTTTGCCTTTGGTGTGTCCATGCCGGGTTTGATTTTTAAGTCTCGCATGGCATCAATCCTCACCGGGCTTTGTGGACATTAAGCGGTACAGCTCCGTATTTTTCGGCAGCTCATTGGAGAAAGGCACGATGGCCCCGCCCACTCGAATCAGCCCGTGGCCTGCCGGGGCATTGTCCACATAACTCATTTGCGTTTCGGACGCCCCCAGCAGTCGGGCAAGCTGCTCCCGATCTGTCGCGGCCTGATTGAGCATCAGCAGAAATTCAGAGTTCGCCAGCATCTGCCGCGCCGTATTGGACAGCAGACACTCGGACAGGTTCTGCGTGATGCCGGTCAGTCTCGCGCCGCTCTTCCTAAACCTTTTCCAGCACCTATACAAAAATTCGCTGCTATAATTGTTGATATTGCTGCTTGTTCCGTTGCCATTGGCAAAGAACAGATAAATTTCGTCGATGTAGACATGGGTGAATTTTCCCGCTTTGCGGTTCTGAATGACGCGGTTATAGATGGCGTCCAGCATCACCAGCAGGCCCACCGATTTCAGATTTTCGCCTAAATCCTGAATATCAAAGCAGAGGATGCGGCTTTTCGTGTTAATGTTGGTTTGATGGGAGAACACATCTAAGCTGCCCGTCGTAAATAATTCCAGCGCCAGCGCGACCCGGTGTGCCTCCGGATTGACCTGTTTCATCAGGTCATCATAGAGATTTTTCAGCGTGGGCGGCTCACCCTGATAGTTCTTCAGGTATTCTCGATAGATATTGCCCACGCTGCGGTCGATAATGGATTTTTCCTGCGGTGCAATTTTATCTGCGCCCATAAGCTGCTCATAGAGCGACATGATAAACTCGGACTTCATCACCAGCGGTTCCTTTCCGTCACCGTAGCCCTCAGACAAGTCCAGCGCATTGATGTGACAGCCGTGGGAATCAGACGCAGAAATGGTAATAACCTCGCCGCCCAGCGCCCGCACCAGCTCGCCGTATTCGCGCTCCGGGTCCACAATAATGATGTCGTGGTCGGTAGAAAGTGCCAGCGCGGTCATTTCCTGCTTTGCCGCCATGCTCTTGCCGGAGCCTGACACACCGGTGATAAAGCCGTTACCGTTCAGAAGGTTTCCGCGATTGCAGATGATGAGGTTATGCGACACAGCGTTCACACCATAGTAAATGCCGCCTGTGTCCTGAATTTCCTGCGATTTGAACGGCATGAGGACGGCAGTACACTCCGTAGTCAGGGTGCGTGTTGCGTCAATGCGCTTTAGACCGAGGGGCAGCACCGTGTTCAGTGCGTCCTCCTGCTGGTAGCGCAGAATATTGAATTGACAGCCCCGCGCCCGTCCAATGGCTTGCAGGGCTTCGGTGTCCTGATCAAGCTGTTCGAGGTTGTCCGCCAAATGCGTCAGCGTGACGAGTGCCAGCATCATGCGCTGGTCGCGGCTCATAAGATCGTCCATAAACTCTTTCGTTTCGCTCCGCATCTGTTCCAAGTCGTAGGGAATATTGGCGGTAAAATTGTTGCTCTGATTCTGCCGCTGCTGCCAGCGGGTAATGTCGGATTCCACGGACATAATGCGCTTGCGAATGTCGCTCACCGCTTCGTCCATCGCCACGGGGATAATGTCGATGGAGAGCATCATGTTCCGAGGATAGTCCATCAACTCCGTAATCATCGCGTCAGAAATGAAGCTGGCATACTCCCGTAGAAACAAGGTGCGGCCCACATGATCGCCCAGCTCATAATGATTTTTCTGAAAGGAGATGCAGTCCGGGGCGATGCTGTCCCGGAAGTCATGTCCCTTTCGCATAGCGTCCTCCAAATTAAATTGGAAAAGCTGTTCCTCGCCAGGGCGATAAAAGTCATGCAGGAGCCGCAGACGGTCATTGACCGTGATCTCACGGACGCTGGAGGACATACGGGAAAGTCCCGTGGTGAGGTCAGTTCCAACACGGGAGAAGAATGCGCGTGCCTCCTCCACACTTTTCTTCTCCGCCGAAACGGTAATATACTTTTCTTGAATGAGATTGTTGCTCTCCGCCGCCTTGCCCAAAACAAGCGCGTTATACTCGTTGCGGTAGAGGTCACAGCGGTCGCCCTGCATGGGCATGAGCAGCGTCCGCCCAAAGTCCTTTTGATTGAGCTGTCGGTTGAACAGCGTGATCTTCGCCGTGGCTCCGATGGGGAGCGAGTTCAGGAAGGAGCAGTAGGTCATAAAGAGTTCCCGCTGCTTCTCAGGCGATGCCACGGCATAATTCACATCAAAAAAGCGCCAAGTCTTAGAAAACTTGCCGCTCACCTGAAACACACCGTCTTTGTAAATGCGTTTGATGGGGATAGATTTCTGGACGCTGCGGGGAACAGAAAAAGCGTCCCGCTCCGCGCTGCGTCGATGCTTAAAAAAGGTCAATGTTTCTTCACCTCGCGTTTTATTGCTTCTTCATAGTAATTCTCTGCTTTCCACACACGCTTGCCTGCCATGATGACCTCCGATTTCAGCCAAGCCCACAAAAACTTTTCCAGCGTGAGGCCGTTATACTGAAAGAATCCGGCAGCGGCTACGGGAGCCGCGCCGACGATACACACCCAGCTTACCGTTTCCCGATCCAGTATGCGGCTCAAGCTGAAATACAGCGCCACGGCTACGCCCACCGCCAAAACGGAACACACAAACTGCCGCACGGACAGGCCGAAAAAGAGCGTTTCGCGGTAGGCGCGAATTTCCTTGTTGATTTTGATTTCCATAATGATCTCCTCACAGTCCCAGCATTTCCTTTGCGATATGGTCGGCAGACTTCACCAAGCCTACCAGCACCAGCAAGTTAAATATGACCTCGCCTAAATAGCTCCACACCTGTGTCACCACCGATGCGCTGCTATCCACTACCGGCGTACCGCTGGAGGAAAAGGCCG
>ERZ808252.353-NODE-353-length-46291-cov-38.793905_pt1 | contig 46291 bp, 36 predicted proteins | sample MGYA00521242_ERZ808252 | MGnify/ENA primary metagenome ERZ808252 (study PRJEB31516, sample SAMN03275581) | gut metagenome | biome: mammalia-associated habitat; material: feces | host: Papio cynocephalus | place: Kenya | collected 2012-08-07 ...
GGGACTGTCGCGGATGTCGCGTCCGTCCCAGTCGTCCCGTGTGGCGTCTAATGGTTCGGCCCGCACGGGATTGGCCGTGGAGAACGTGGAGATGCGAGCTGGGGTGCGCGCCTCTTGCGACTAGGGGCGGGGCGATTCTTCTGCCGCGGCGCCTTCCGCAGGGGGCGGGTCGGTGCGAGGCTTGCACCAGGCGTCGATGCCGCGGGCGATCGCCTCGGCCAGATAGTGCCGCCGCTTCACGTTCCAGATGGCGGCCTCTCCCGCGGGGGACGTCACGAAGTCCACTTCCACGAGGCAGCTGGGGATTTGCGGATTGCGCGTCACGGCGAGATTGCCCTCCAAAACGCCCTTGTTGGGCATTTCGCCCTCGAGGGCGTCGTCCAGCGCGGCGGAGATGGCCGCGGCCAGACCCTTGCCGATTCCGTTCCACGCGTAGACCGCCGCGTAGCGCGTGCGCCGCGGATCCCTGTCCAGCGGGGGCGCGTTGTGGTGGATGGAAACGAATGCGTCCGCCTTTTGTTCGTGGGCGATTTTCGGGCGTTCGTAGAGCGGCACGGCGATGTCTTTCTCGCGCGTCAGAACGACGCGGTAGCCATGCGCCTCGAGCGCCTTCTTCACCTCGCGGGCCGTGAGCAGATTGGCGTTCTTTTCGGGGAAGGCGTGGGGACTGAGCGCGCCGGTATCCGTCCCGCCGTGCCCGGGATCGAGGACGAGCGTGATTTCCGCCGCGGGCTTGCCGAAGGGGGGCGGCTGCGGCGCGTCGGCGGCATACGGCAGCTTCGTCCACTTTCGGGGCGGGGCGGGTTTCGCCGCGGGGGCGGCGGACGGCGCGGGCTTCGCGGCGACTTTCACGGTGAGATTCGTCTCGCCCGATTCCGCGCCCTGCCAGACGATGGGGATGACATTGTTCGTCCCGGGGACGAGCGGCACGACCGTCGCCCAGGCGCCCGTGCGGTAGAGGTCCACGCGCTCGCCGGCGACTGTGACGTTCGTGATGCCGCGGGAGGCCGCGCCGATCACGTAGACGCGGTCCAACGCCGGCAGGCGGCGTCCCGCCTCGGGGAACGCGACCGTCACGGCCGCGAGAAGAAGCGCCCCCGCTATCATCAGGCGAGCGCTTTCACGAGAGCCGCGAAGAAATCGTCATACGACTCGAACGCCGCCAGATCCGGATTGTCCTTGCGGATGGCGTCCGTCGTGCGGAAGAGGAAGCCGGTCTTGGAGGCGCGGATCATCGCCAGGTCGTTGAAGCTGTCGCCCGCGGCGATCGTCTCGCATCCGCAGCTCTGCAGGGCGCGCACGGTCGTCAGCTTGGACTGCGGACAGCGCATGCGGTAGCCGACGATCTTCCCTTCGGGGGAGACTTCGAGCGAATTGCACAGGATCGTGGGCCAGCCGAGCTTCTTCATGAGCGGCGCGGCGAATTCGGCGAACGTGTCGGATATGATGATGACCTGCGTCTTTTCGCGCAGCGCGTCCAGAAACGCCTTGGCGCCCGGCAGGGGGTCGATCGTCGCGATGACTTCCTGGATGCGCGCCAGCCCCAGGCCGTGCTTCTCCAGAAGGTCGAGGCGGTAGCGCATGAGCTTGTCGTAGTCGGGTTCGTCGCGCGTGGTGCGCTTGAATTCCGGGATGCCCGTCGCTTCCGCGAACGCAATCCAGATTTCGGGGACGAGAACGCCTTCGAGATCGAGGCAGACGATATTCATGTGTTGGACTCCTTGTTGATTGAGGGTTTGATCTGTTCTGAAAGGGTACGGGGTCCGCGCGGGGGCGGGAGGGCCCCGAGTTCGACGAGTGCGTCGCCGGCGAGGAAAAGCGAACCGCAGACGAGCACCGGCCCGCGCGTCGCATCGAGCGCGTCGCGGAGCGACGGCAGGGCCTGCGCCACCATGCCCGCCGCGCGCATCTTCCGCGCCGCCTCTTCCGCCGCGAGCGAACGCGGATTGGAGGTCTTCACGGCGAAGGCGCGCGCGACGAACGGCGCCAGGATGCGGAGGACCGTCTCGACGTCCTTGTCGCCGCAAAAGCCCGCCACGAGCTCGAAGCGGACGCCCGGGAACGCGTCATGGAGGGCCTCGGCCAGCGCGTGCGCCGCCGGCGGATTGTGCGCGCCGTCCACGAGGAAGCGTCCGACCCGCTGAAAGCGTCCGGGCCAGACGGCATGGGCGAAACCCCTGCGGGCCGCGGCGTAGGCGGCGGAGTCCGCCGGGAAAAGCGTCTTCAGGGCGGCCAGCGCGGTCTGGGCGTTCTCGCGGTTGAAGGCGCCCGCCAAAGACAGATCGGACGGTATCTCGTCGCGCGACACCGCGTCGGGGGCGTAGACGAACGGCGCACCGACTTCCGCCGCACGCTTGCGCACGACCGCGCGGACCTCCGGCGCGTTCGCGCCCAGGACGACCGGCACGCCCGGCTTGATGATGCCCGCCTTTTCCGCGGCGATCTTCTCGAGCGTGTCGCCGAGCCAATCGCAGTGGTCGAGCCCGATGCGCGTGATGACCGCGAGCTTGGGCACGCAGAGATTGGTCGCGTCCAGGCGTCCGCCCAGCCCCGTCTCCAGAATCGTGCAGTCCGGGTGCGCCGCGGCGTAAAGGTCGAAGGCGAGCGCCGTCAGATATTCGAAATACGTCAAATCCGCCAGCCCCGCCGGGGCGCGCACCGCGAGTTCCGCCGCCGCGGCGTCCAGGCGTTCCGCGGAGACCGGCGCGCCGTTCAGGAAGAAGCGCTCGTTGAGGGAAACCAGATGGGGGGATGTATAGCGTCCGGTCGAACGGCCCGCGGCGGAAAGCGCCGCGTCCAGAAGCGCGCAGACGGCGCCCTTCCCGTTCGTCCCGGCGACGTGCAGGGCGCGGACGCGTTTCTGCGGATCGCCCAGGGACGCGAGAACCGCCGCGAGGGGTCCAAGCCCGGGCTTCACGCCAAAACGGCGACGCGCCGCCAACTCTTCGGCCAACGTCTTCATCTGCCGAACCACACGACGGCCACCGCCGAAAGCGCGTAGCCCAAAAGCGCCAGCCACAGTTTCCTGTCCGTCAGCAGGACGCGCTCCGGACGCCCCACGTCGCCGCCGCCCCAGGCTAGACGCATGTAGCGCAAAACGCCCAAAAGGACGAAGACGGACGTCGTCCAGAGAAACGGGAAGCGGTGGCCCATCTGGGCGCGCAGGGTGTAGGCCAGATACTCGCCGACGGACGAGAGCCCCGCGACGACGATGAGCGCGTCGAGAAGTTTGGGATGGTAGCGCTTGAGGACGGCCCGCGATTCGCGCGCGAGGGCCATCTCGTTGCGGCGCTTGCAGAACGCGAGGAACATGGAAAGCGTGAAGGTGCAGACGAGGAGCCAGGGCGAGATGTACGCCGCGATGATCGCCGCGCCCGCGACCGCGCGCAGGACGAAGCCCAGCGAGAGCGTGACGACGTCTATGTAGGGGATGCGTTTCAGGAACCCCGTGTAGAAGCACTGCATGACCGTGTAGGCGAGCATCGTGCCGAACGCCAGCGTGCGGGAAGGAAGCAACATGACGATGAGCGCGGGATAGGCGAACCCTACCGCGAACAGGACCAACGCGACGCGCACGGCCGCTATGCGCGCAATCTGCCGCGCGGCAATCGGCCGGAGCCTTTTCACCGGATGGAGCCGGTCGGTTTCGTAGTCCGCCACATCGTTCAGCAGATAAAAGGCGGACGACACGAGCGAGAAGGCGCCCGCCATCAGGAAGGCCATCAGGAAGGACTGCCAGCCGCGCGCGATCTCCTTCTGGCTCGCGTCCGCCACGGAGAAGAACCACGCCATCATGACGACGCCGTTCTTGGTCCACTGCTCGACGCGTATGGCGCGCAGCCAAAGCAGAAGTCGCGCCTTCATTTGGAAGGCTCCCTTTCGCCCGCGCCGGAGGTCCATTGGACAAGGCCCCAGAAAAGCGCATGCTTCGTTTCCCCGGCGGGGGTGCGTTCAGTCTCGTAGAAGGTCCAGAACTTGGACCAGTTGCGGTCGACGGCGGGCACCCAGCGGATGGGGAAAAGCGCGAGAAAACGTCCGCGCGTCACACCCGTCTGCGCATCCGTCTCCGATTCCCAGAAGGGCCACAGGCGGAAGTGGCCGCGGCCGGAGGCGTAGAACGGGAACACGCGCGTCTCGTCGTCGTAGAGTTCGATCAGTTTCCAGCCGAAGCGCCGCACGCGCGTGGTCGGCTCGCCGGTGCGGTAGGAGTAGGTCGTGTCCGATTCATACAGCGGCCAGACGGAAAGACGCCGACGCGTGGGCCCCTTCTCGTATTCGAAGAGGGGCCAGGGACAGCGCAGGCGCGTGCGGGGCGGGAGGCCGCGCGGCGAGGCGGTCTCGGCGTAGGAAAAGAACGGCGGCAGCCACAGATCCTGCGTTTCGCGCGCCCGGCGGACCTGCCCGTACAGCGGCCAGACCATCCAGGAGCGGCCCGCGCCCGCCGTGTCGCGGTCCTCCGCGTAGTCCGCCCAGGTGACGAGCGGCCAGAGCGCCGCCTGCGCTGTCGATTCGCGGCGCTTGTTCAGGCAGTAGAACGGCCAGAAGCTCCAGGAACCGTCCGAGCGCCAGGAGACGAAAGGCCACAGGACCGCGTGCGTCTCCAGCCACTCCGCCCGCGAGGGACGCGGCATTTTGTAGTTCAGCCAGAGCGGCCACAGGCAAAAACGCACGTCGTACATGAAAAGGACGTGCGGATGCCGACCCCAAAGCGGGAACAGCCCCGCGTAGGCGCCCTTCTCCTTGTCGACGCCGTTGAACCAGAACGGGACAATGGAGAATTGGTAGCCGTCGTCCGACGCATGGTCCTTGTAGTCGACAATGTAGCAGAAGCGCCACCAGTCCCTGTGCGCCGTGAAGACGGGCCACAACACGTCCGTCGTCTCGCTTTCGCGCGAATAGAACGGACGCAACGCCGCGTAATCGGGTTTCTGTTCGTAGAAGGGCCCGACCTGAAGCGCGGTCGCGAGTATGAGAAGACTACTTGACACGTTCCATGAAGTCCTTGAACTCTTGCTGCTCGAAGGGGGACAGTTCGTTCATGCGCCGGCGGACCTTCAGAGCGGTCGCGCGCGCCTTCTTGAGCGCCCCCTGCGCAAACTGGACGCGCGCGAGCGTAATCAGCATCCGCACATCCATCTCGCGTCCGTTCGCGTCCGTCGAGAGCGCGACCGCCTTGGAAGCGGCCTTCTCGGCCTCCGCCAAATCGCCCTTCCCGTCCAGCAGGGCGGCGGCCAGCGTCTCCCACGCGACATAGAAATCCGGCGCGACCGACGTCGCACGGCGCGCGAATTGGGCGGCTTCGTCGTAGCGCTTGTCGCGCCGCAGAACCTCCGCCAGGTCGTTCAGCGCCAGCGGCAGGGGTTTTTCGGTGTCCACGCTCCGGCGCAGGAACCCTTCCGCCTCCGCATAGCGTCCGTCCCGCAGGGCGAGCGAGCCGAGGACGTAGTTGGCGAGCGGGGCGCGGCGGTTCTTCTTCAATACGAGCTTTGCCTGGGTTTCGGCGTCCGCCGTGTCGTTCAGCTGGATATCCAGGCCGAGAATGATGTCGCGCGTGCCGGCGAGATCCGGACGACTCTGCGCCGCGGCGATGAAGGCGTCGCGCGCCGCGCGGCGGTTGGCCTCGTCGTTTTTGCGCATCATCAGGAACGCGCGCGTGGTGAGGAGGTAGTAATCGTCCGCCGAACGCGCCTGCTTCTCCATGGCCGGCAGGATGTCCTTTTCAAGCTCGGCCTCGAGCGCGTGGCGTTCGGCCGCATCCTTCGATTCGTCTATCTGCCGCATGACCGTCGAGGCCAGAAGGCTCCACGCCTGCATGTCTTCCGCATGGGCCTCCGTCACCTTGCGCAAAACGAGCTTGGCGCCCGGCGTATCGTTCTGCATCAGCTTGAGGAGCGCGCTTTCCAACTGGACGCGGACGTCGTCCCCGCCCGCGGCAGCCGCCTTTTCCAGGTAGCGCGCGGCGCCTTTCAGGTTGCCCGCCTGGAGTTCAAGGCGCGTCAGGCCGAGCAGGGCGTCGCGGTTGGACGCGTCCTGCGCCAGGATGTCCCGGTAGATTTCGCGCGACTTCTCCTGCTGGCTGTCGCTCGCGTACAGCGAGGCCAGCAGATTGAGGACCGAGACGCGGTTGTCGTCGGGAATGAAGTCGATGGCGCGGCGCATCTGCTGCAGGCCCTCGCCCGGCATCCCCGAACGCGCCCAGCTCAGCCCCAGCCGGGCGAAGACCTCGGCGTTGCGGATGTAGCCGTAGTAAATCGAGAGCCCTTCCAGTCGGTAGCGCCGCTTCTCGTCCTCCACCAGCGTCTTCATGCGCTTGGTCAGTTCGTTCTTTTTGGCGACCGCTTTCGGATACCCCGCGTCCACCAGGCCCAGTTCGTTGAAAAGCGCGCTGACGTTGTCCCGGTCAATCGTGTTCAGGACCAGGTCGTACATCTCGAAGGCCTGCGCATCCTGCTTCTCGTTTTGCAGATAGAAGCCCCGGTCGTTGGCGACCAGACCCAGATGCCGGCGCAGATTCAGCCGCTTGCGCGCCACGGGGTCCTCGACATCCACCAGGCTGTAGCTCCCCCAGCCCTTGGGCGCCTCCAGGAGTTTGTCGTAGGCCGCCCAGTCGTCGAACGTACCGAAGCGCGCCGGGTCGCCGCCGAAGAAAAGGAATTCGGGAACGGGCTGCTTATGCGCGTAAAGCCAGAGATCGGGCGTGCCGAATATCGCCGCGCGCTGCGCGACGTTGGTGTCCGCGGCGAACCAATCCTGCACGAAGGGCCACACGCCCAACTTGAGGGAGATCAAAAGGTCGTCCGTCTCGGGCCCCAACAGGTCGGCTTCCTTCACGGCCTTCCCCAGGCGGGCCAGATAGTTCGCGTCCAGATCGCGCTGAAGGCAGACGAGATGGAGCGGCTTGCCGGCGTTCGCCGCGGCCAGGCGCAGGTGGTCGTCGAGCGTGCCGTCCGTCACAAACCACGTGCGCGGCCCCAGGTCGGAGACTATCTTCGCCGCGGCGATATCCGCGAAGCGTCCGCGTCCGCCCTCGAAACGGAGGAATATGTTGAAGAAAAGCGCGACGGCGAGAATGAGCGTGAAGACGCCCCCGACGGCCAGCCCCAGCGGACGCGCGATTCGGGCCAGACGCGCATCCTCGTCCACGCCAGGCTCGACAGCGAGAGGCGAGGCGATCTGCTTCATCCAGTAGACGAACACGTACGCCGCCAGAAACGCCGCGAAAGCCGAGGCCGCCACGGGCAGGACGCCGTAAGTGCGCAGAACCGCGAAGGGCGCCAGCGGCGAGGCGTAGGCGATGATGGCCAGAAGCGTCATGAAGACGTGGAAAATCCAGCTGATCGGACCCGGTTTCGCCGTAAAGGCGCGGCGCGAGGCGAAAAGCGCGACCAGCGCGGGGAGAATCGTGAAGCACGGCACCGCGAGCGTATGCCGGACGGCGAAGTCAAACCGCAGCCGCGCCGTCTGGGCCTGGGCGAACGCGGTGAAATCGCCGACCGTGCACGGCACGAAGACGACCGCCGTCAAGGCGCACGGCACGAGAAACGCCGCGAGCGCCGCGCCCGCGTTTTGCTCTCGGCGCCCGGCCAGCATCCAGGCGAACGCGGCGTAGAGCGGCAGCAAATAGACGAAAAGAAGGCTGTCCGCGACGCCCAGGCCGACCAGGATGCCCGCCAGGACGACGCCGCCGAACCCCACGGCGCGGCGCGGCGAAAGAAAGGCGCAGATCGACAGGAAGGCCAGCAGCGCCCAGAGCGTGTCGAACAGGCGCGGCTCGAAGTGCGTGGCCGCCTCGCGCACCGCCGGCGTCAACGCGAACGCCACGGCCGTCGCCAGCCCCCCGATGCGCGCCAGATCGCGGGCGGGAGCCGGCGAATCCTCGTCCACAAGGCGCAGCGTGAAGAAAATCCGCGCCAGCGCGTAGAGAGCCGCGACGGCGAGAATCCCCAGAAACGGCGCGAAAAGATTGGCGGCGCCCGACCCCTTCGCGAAAAGCGCGAGAAGCGGATACGGATTGTAGTCGGCCACGTCCAGTCCGCGCCAGACGACGGCCAGCTGCGCGCTCTCGCCCGGGAATGCGTAGTCGGCGACAAAGGGGAAGTACAACAAGGCGGAAAACACGGCCAACGCCGCCATCAGAACGATGTCGGCTTTGACGCCTGCGCGCGAAAAGAACTTCATTTCCAATCTCCTCTAGATAGATGCACGTCTCTATTATACCATAAATTTGGCATGCATTTCAGTCACGCCCGCATGATGCCAGCCGTCGAGCGTCAGACGGCGACCGCCGACCGTGACGACCGTGATGCCCTTCTTCGCCCACTTGCTGTCGTCCACGTGCGTAATATCCTTGTAGGAATAGGATTTGCCGTCCCACGTGAAGCCCGTGTCGCCGAACGCGACATTCAGCCGCGCGGCTTTCGCCAGACGGCCGCCGATCGTGAGCGTGGCCAGGGCGGCCAGCAGGGCGAAAAGATATTGCGTGCGCGTTTTTTGCGTCTTGAACGCCTCCAGGTCGCATCCCTTCGGCGGCTCGGAGCCTTCTATCGACACGTACAGATCGTGCGCCGGCGTGCGCGGATACACGATGAAGCCATCGTAGGCGAACCAGAAGAAAAGTCCGCACATGAGAAGCGCGACCGCGCCGTGCCGTCTGGCGTATTCTTTGTTGAGTGTTATCTTTTTCATGTTCATGCTAGACCGCCCTCGGATGGTATTTACGGTGAATCTCGCCGAACCTTGCCGGATCGACGTGTGTGTAAATCTGTGTCGTGCCGATGTCGGCGTGCCCCAGGAGTTCCTGTATGGCGCGGATGTCGGCGCCGTGCTGGAGCATGTGCGAAGCGAAGCAATGCCGCAGGACGTGCGGCGAAATGCGCGCGGCGTCGATCCCGACCGCCTGCGCGCGCTGGCGGATGATCTTGAAAACGCCCTGCCGCGTGAAAGGGCCGCCCAGACGCGTGACGAAAAGATGCGTCTCGTAGGCGTTGCCGCGCGTGAACACGGCGCGGCCCGCCTCCAGATAGGCGTTTATCGCCTGCCCGGCCGCGTGCCCGATAGGCACCACGCGCTCCTTCGACCCCTTGCCCGCCACCCGCACAAGCTCGCCGTCCGCCACGATGTCGTCCAAATCGAGGTCGCACGCTTCGCTGACGCGCAGACCACACCCGTACAGCGTCTCCAGCAGGGCGCGGTCGCGCAGGCTGCGCGCATCCTTCCCGTCGATGGCGTCCAGCAGGGCGAAGACCTCCGCCTCCGTGAGGATGCGCGGGAGCGGCTGCGTTTTCTTAGGTGGATCCAGAAGTTCCGTAGGATCCTTGGCAATCGCGTGCCGTTCGCGCAAAAGGCGGTAGAACTGGCGTATCGCCGCGGTCCGCCGGGCGCGGGTCGTGCCCTTTCGCCCCTCCGCACGCTCTTCCTGCAGGAAATTGACGATCTCCGCGCGCGACAGTTCCTCGGGCTGTTTCTTGCCCTGCGCCGCCGCCCATTCCGCAAAAAGGCGCAGGTCGCGTTCGTAGGCGCAGCATGTATTCTCCGCCATGCCGCGCTCGAAACGCAGCGCGCCGATGAAAACGGCTATCGCCTGCTCGAAGATCACAGCCGTGAGATGAAATCGTCGATGAGAAGGCGCATCTGCGGTTTGGCCGCCCGGCCCGCCGCCATGACTTCCTCGTGGTTGAGCGGCGCCTGCGCAATGCCCGCGGCCAGATTGGAAACGAGCGAAAGCGCGGCGATCTTGAACCCGCACGCCCGCGCCACGATCGCCTCCGGCACCGTGGACATCCCCACGACATCCGCGCCCATCCCCTTGAACGCCAGCACTTCCGCCGGCGTCTCGTAGCAGGGCCCCGTCGTGTAGGCGTAGACGCCGCGCATGACCCGCAGCCCCAGCCGGTACGCCCCCGCGCACAAAAGTTCCTGATAGCGCGGCGTGTAGACCGCGCTCATGTCGGGAAAGCGCACGCCCCAGGCCGGATTGTGGGCGCCCAGCAGCGGGTTGACCCCCGCCGCGTTGATGTGGTCCTTCAGTATGACGAAGTCCCCCGGACGCAGATTCGCGTGGATGCCCCCCGCCGCGTTCGTCAGCAGGACCGACGGACACCCCATGCGGCGCAGCATCTCGATCGGGAAGACGACCGGCTCCCATCCCAGCCCCTCGTACAGATGGTGGCGCCCGCACCAGGCGGCGATGCGCCGGCCGCCCCGCCGGTAGAGGATGAATTCCCCCGCGTGCCCCTGCACGGCGGAGGCCCCCAGCCCCGCGACGTCCGCATACGGAACGCGCGCCAGGACGTCGTCCATCTCGAGCGCATCGCCCCAGCCGCTCCCCAGCACGATCCCCAGATCGGGCGCCATCTCGAAGCAGACGTCCGGGAAGCATCCCGCGGCCGTATCGAAAAAGTTCATGTTCATGCGTTTCCTCCTTCCGGCGTCCCCGGCAAAAGCGGCCAGCAGTCGCCCGCGAATCCATCGTACGGACAATTCCGCGAAAGGCTCTTGGCCTGCGCGAGATGCCACACGCGCGGTACGCCGACTTCTATCCGCGTGGCCGGCAAATCCACCAGCGCGGACGCGGCGGACGCCGGGAAGAGCCGGCGCGGCATTTCCGTCCACGCCGCGGCCCAATCGTCCCGGGGCATGCGCTCCTCCTCGACCATGACCTTGTACGTGATGGCGACGGCCGTCTCGAGGCCGATGATCCCGTTCGCGGACTTCGCGAAGCCCCGGTTCTTCGTCTCCGCCGGGTGCGGCGCGTGGTCCGTCGCGAACATCAAAACGCCGTCCTTCACCGCCTTGCGCAGTTCCGCCCGGTCCTCGCGCGTCCCGAGCGGCGGGGCCATCTTGTAGTTGGCGTCGTCCGCCGTCAGTTCCTCGCAGGCGAACAGCAAATGGTGCGGCGTCGCTTCCGCCGTCACGGGGAGCCCCTCTTTCTGCGCCGCGCGCACAAGCGCCACGCCCTCCGCCGTCGAAAGATGCTGGACGTGCAGGGCGCACCCCGTCACGCGGCAGATGGACAAATCCCGGCGGATGGCGTCCGTCTCGACTTGCGGGTCGACGACCGGCAGCCCCAGCCTGTGCGCGAGCGGGCAGTCCCGGATGACCCCCGGCGTCCGCCCTTTCCACGTCATTGCGTGCTGGCAGACGACGATTCCCAGCCGGGCCGCGCGCCGCATGGCGTCCTCCATGACCGCGTCGTCTTCCACATAGGTTCCGTCGTCCGTGAAGAAAACGGCCCCCGCCTCGGCGAGTTTCTCCAGCTGCGCCGTCTTCTTGCCCAGCCGTCCTTCCGTCAGGCAAGCGGACGGGAACACGCGCTGCCCCTCGGGTCCGCGCAGCGCCAGATTCTGCCGCACCCACGCGACCGAGTCGCCGGCCGGCGTCGTGTTGGGCATGACGACCACCGCGGCGAAACCGCCCTCCCGCGCGCTCGCAAGCCCCGAAGCGGACGTTTCCGCCCGCGCATCGCCCGGATCGCGAAAATGCACGTGTACGTCTATGAATCCCGGATACCCGAATATCTGCCCCATCGCGCGCCTCTTTCCTAGAACAGTTTCGCGGGATACTCCCCTTCGGCGACCAGCTGCGCGACCGCCTTCACGACAAACGGCTTGTCCTCGCGGTACGTCACGCCAAACCAGCGCGATTCCGTCGGCAGGACCTTGCACGTCGCCTTCCCCTCGCGGATGAGTTCGTCCACGACGAACGGCAGGTACCACTCGCTTTTCTCCTCCTGGCCGTGCCGGGCGAGCCAGGCGGGGAAGCGCTCCTCCAGCTGCGCGAAAAGCCCCGGCGTGAAGCCCCACAGGTTCATCGATACGCGCGCGTCGAGCGGAACCTTAACCGGCGCGTCCGGGTCCGCCCGGTCCTCTGCCTGCGAACCGGTCTGGACGAGCTTCGTCATCTCCGTGACGCCCCCGAGATTCCCGTCCGGCCCGACCGTGCACACGCCGCGGGCGACGCTGCCGTTGGCCGAAAGCGTCTGCACAAGCCGGTAGCCGACCATCGCGAACGTGAGCGGCGTCCGGTCTTCCGCCGTCCGGAGAAACGCCCCGAGCCGCGCGAACGCGTCGCGCCCGTAGAAGTCGTCCGCATTGATGACGGCGAACGGCTCATGGACCTCTCCCCGCGCCGCCCGCGCCGCATGCGCCGTCCCCCACGGCTTGACCCGCCCCGCCGGCACCGTGTACGGACCGGGCAGGTCGGTGATGTCCTGGAAGCAGTACGCGACCGGGACGGACCCTTCGAACTTCGAGCCGACCTTGGCCTTGAATTCGGCCTCGAAATCCGGACGGATGACGAAAACGACCTTGCCGAACCCCGCCCGCAGCGCGTCGTAGACCGAGTAGTCCAGAATGGCCTCGCCCGACGGTCCGACGGGATCCACCTGCTTGAGGCCGCCGTAGCGCGAACCCATGCCCGCGGCGAGAACGACCAGTGTCGGCTTGCTCTGACTCATTTCCTTCGTCCTTTCAAATCATCTTTTCCGCCCGATGCGCGCGACGATGCGCGAAGCGCCCAGGTTGGCGAGACCGAGCGCCAGAAGGAACTTCCCGAACGGGTGGCGCGATTCGGCCTTGACTTCGCGGACCTCGATACCCTCCGCCGCGCAGAGCGCCTTGAAATCCTTCAGCGTGATGCAGTGGATGTTGGGCGTGTCGTACCACTGGAACGGCAGCGCCTTCGAGACCGGCAGCCGCCCCAGGAAGCCCAGCGTCAGGCGTATCCGGTACGCGGCGAAATTGGGGAACGCGACGATCGCCTCGTCGGCGATGCGCAGCACCTCCCGCAGAAGCCCGCGCGGATTCTTCACCTCCTGGAGCGTATCCGAGCAGATCGCCAGGTCGTAGTGCCGGTCGCTCACCAGCGAAAGCCCCTCGTCGGCGTCCTCCCACAGGAGCATGTTGCCGTCCGCCACCGCCTCCTTGAAGGGATCGATGTCGATCTCGACGCCGTCGCCCGTGACGGACCGCTCCTTCCGCAGGACGTCGAGAAGCGTCCCGTCCCCGCACCCGATATCGATGACGTGCGCCCGCGGCGCCACCATCTTCACGACGTTGCGGTAAAGCCGGCACTGCCACTTCATGACCCGCGGCGTGCGCGGCGCCAGAAAGCCCCCCACGAGCCCCGAGAGGTCGTCGATGTCCGTCAAAAACGAATCGTGCCCCGTCCCCGCCTCCAGATGGCAGTACGTGACGCGCTTGCCCGCCTTCAGAAGCGCCGCGACGATGTCCTTCGACTGCTGGACCGAGAAGAGGATGTCCCCCTCGTACGAAACGACCAGGCACTCCGCCCGCACCCGCGCGCAGGCCGCCTCCAGCGACCCGTACCGCGCCCCCGCGTCGAAGAGGTCCATCGTCCGCGTGATGTGCAGATAGCTGTTGGCGTCGAAGCGGTTCACGAACTTCGTCGCCTGGTGGTCGAGATAGCTCTCGACCTGGAAGTAGGTGCGGAAGGTCCGCTCGCGCCGCTGGCGCTCCGCAATCGGCGCCTCGACGAAATTCTTCTGCAGCCCGCGCGCGAACTTCGCCTGCAGGAGGTCGCGCGAAAGATACGTGATGTGCGCCAGCTGCCGCGCCGAAGCGAGCCCCACGACCGGACCTTTCCCGTCGCCCGTCTCGTAGTAGTCCCCGCCCTTCCAGGCCGGATCTTCCGTGATGGACGCGCGCCCCACGATGTCGAACGCGAGCGCTTCCGTGTTCAGCGTCGCCGCCGTCGCGATCAGGCACGCCTTGTCCATCTCGTCCGGACAGCGCGTGATCCAGTCCATGACCTGCATGCCCCCGTAGCTGCCCCCCACGAGCGCGGCCAGATGCTCGATCCCGAGCTGCTTGAGAAGCATCCGGTAGACGTCCACCGCCTCCGAGAAATTGTAGCGCGGGAAGCGCGACCCGTACGGATGCCCCGTCGCCGGATCGAGGCTTTTCGGACCCGTCGTGCCGCTGCAGCCCCCGAGCACGTTCGCGCACACGACATGCCACTTGTTCGTGTCGATCGCCCGCCCGGGGCCGACCATCCCGTCCCACCAGCCGGACGGTACCGTCTCCCCCGGACGCATCCCCGCCACATGCGCGTCGCCCGTCAGCGCATGGCAGATGAAGACGGCGTTGTCGCCCAGAAACGGCGCGCCGCACTCTTCATAGGCAACGTCGATCCGCGTGAAAACATCGCCGGACTCCAGCCGCCACCCGCCCGCAGGCAACTGCAGGGATAAGGTCTTTTGTTCTACTCTACCAACACCATCGCTCATAATTCAACTACTATTATACCAAATTTCGCCCCGCTTGAGGAAAGGAAAAACGGCACGGGAAAAAAAAGAGACCTCCCGCCGGACGGCGAGAGACCCCTTTTCGCGTCTAGACGCGCACACCCTTAGGCGCGGACCGCCTTGCGACGGAGCGCCAGCATGCCCGTGCCGAGCAGGAGCAGCAACCCGCTCGTCGGCTCGGGAATGACGTCCGACGTCAATTCGATCGTGGCGAGGGTATTCTCGCCATTCTTGATCGTGAAGTCGTAGGAACCGCTGTTCTTCAACGCGGCATAGATGTCGTTCCACGTGGCGGAACCGGACTTGATGTAGTTACCCGGCGTCGTAGCCCCTTCTCCCGTGTATCCCGTCAACTTGAAGTTCAGAGAGCCAACCTGATGCCAGGTATCTAGGGTATTATCCGCGTTCTTTGCGTAGAGCGTCCCGTTTTCCCACTTGAACGCGCTGTCCACGTTCTTCTTGTCTCCGGACTTGATGTTGCCTTCGCCCAGCCAAGTCGATCCTTCATAGCCCTGGAGGAGCAGGTTGTCGGCGGAGTAGCCGCCCGTAATCGTCCAGTTGAAGATGCTGGCCGAGGCGACGGTAGACGCGGCAACCGCGAACGCGGCGATTATCGTTTTCATGTTCATTGTTTCTTGTTTCCTTTTTGTTGTTTTTGGGGATTTACTTGAGTTTCCCGCACGAACACCCCAGGCATCCCTGCAAGACTTCTTGGTTGAGAAGAGGATGAAAGAGAAAAGCAATCCGCCGCGGTTCCGTCCGAAACCGCGCCGAATATGGGTAGGGACCGCAGTCCCTGCGACCCGGAAACGCCGCGCAAATATAAACGCCGGTAGGGGCCGCAGTCCCTGCGGCCCGGAAACGCCGCGTAGAGGCCCGCTACAGCGTCCCCGGCGAATAGGGGGGGGGGGTACTTGGACGCAAACGGACGCCCCCGAACGCGCGCTGCGCGCGTTCCGCACATTCCACCGCCACGCGGTGTCTTGTCTCGACAGTTTGCTCACTTCGAAATCTATTATAGCATAACCCGGACGGTAATGCAATAGGGTATAGAATAATATTTTCATATTAAATCCGCCCCCGTCCCCAGCCCGTTGCACCAAGGCGGCATCCCCCATTCTACATTCTCTACACGGTTGATAGTGATAGGCTGGCTGGGGATCGGGACAACTGGGACAAGTAGGACGCGCGGCCGTTCCGGCGCAACGGGGTGGCCGTCCCGGCGCAACGCCATCGCCGTTCCGGCGCAACGCCATCGCGGTTCCGGCGCAACGGCATCGCCGTTCCGGCGCAACGGGGTGGGTAGGCCGAGTAGGACAATTAGGACGAGTAGGACGCGCCCCCTCCACATCCTCTACATTCTCCACACGATCAATAAACTCCAAGGGGCGAAAAAAGGCTCCTTAACGTTCCGCCACGCGCTTCGCCCGCCGCCCCCACCCCAATGGTAGGGGCCGCAGTCCCCTGCGGCCCGCCCCCCAACCAGACCGCGAAAAGGCGTAGCGTTAGCGTAGCCTTTTGTTGCTCATCGGAGTTTCTTCTCCATTTTCTACATTCTCTACACGGTTAAATATAATAAGCCCCCACTCTCTGCGTTCTCTGCGTCTCTGCGTGAGTTATTTACCCCCGAGGCGGCGGACGAGTCCCCAGGCGACCGGCACGGCGACGAGGCACACGAATCCCAACGCGAGGAGCGTCCCCACCATAAGCGGACGCGCCGGCAGGACGAATCCGGCCGGGAGCCCCCAATTCGCCATCATCCGCCGCGTCCCGAACGTGCACAGCCACCCCGCCAGCGCCCCGCCGGCGAGCCCCAGCGCCAGCCCCGCGACCGCCACCTTGAGCGCGCCCGCGAACAGAAGCGCCGCGAGCTGTCCGCGCGTCTCGCCCAGCGTCCGGCGGACCGCGAACGCCTGCCGCCGCGCGTCGGCGTCCGCCGCCAGAAGCGAAACGAACCCGAGGGACACGACGAGGACGAAGACGAAGGGAATGCGCGCGAGCGATCCGACGAGGTCGCTGCTGTGGGCGAGCGTCCCGTCGGCGACTTCGTCCCGCGCATGCAACCGCACCGTGTTGCCGCGCACCTCACCTTCCTTTGTGACGAGATTGGCGCCGTTCAAGGCGGACACAATCTCCCGCTCCACGCGCCGCCCCGCCCCGAACACGCCGTATTTCGCCACGAAAGCCGGTTCGTAATCGAGCCACAGGTGCGTCATCGGCACAAACGCTTGCGGACGCCTGTCCGCCGCGGCGAGCGTATCGAAGCTCACGAAAACGGGTCCGTCGGTGTAGACGGGCATGCGGCCGAGTCCGCGCAAAAGTCCGCGGCTGGTCACCATGTGCCAGTTGAGGTCGACGATTCCGGCGATCTTCAGCGCAAGCCTCTCGCCCTTGCCGCACGCCAGTTCCAGGCTGTCGCCGAGCGCCAAATGCCGCGCCCGCGCCATCATCTCCGTCACGAGGCACGCATTCCCCGCGAAAAGCGCGTTCGTCGCCGCCACACGGTCCCCGGCCGCGAACCGGAACGGCGGCACGTAGTCGCTCGCGAGCAGAAGCGCGTTGCGGTACGCCTTGCCGCGCCCGCCGCCCGAACCCCGCCCCGCGAGTTCCTCCAGCGGGAACAGATTGACCTGCAGCGGCTGAAGCTCCGAAATCCGCCGCACCCCCTCCAGCTTGCGCAGCTTCCCAATGTCGAAACTCGACACGCCCGCCGGCAGAATCGACACGATTGCGTCCGGCCACTCCTTGGACGGCACGAACGCCTGCGTCAGGGACGCCCCCCACACTTCGACGGCGACGAAACCCCCGAACCCGAGGGCGTAGGCCAGAACCATCCCCCACGGACGGTGCCGCGGCGGACGCAGCCCGGCCGCTTCCAGCGGTCTGACCGAAAGCGCCGGCCGCAGCGCCGCCAAAGACGCCAGGAGCGTCGCGCCCAGGACGAGCGCCGCGGCGATTCCGAACGCCGAAAGCGGCAGAACCCCGCCTTCCGGGAAAAGCGCCGCGTCCGCGGCCGTGTACGCCCAAAGCGCCGCGCTCGCCCCGAGCGCCCCCGCGCCATAGCCGGCCAGCCCCAGCACGCACGCCTCGCCCCAGACCTGCCGGACGATCCTGCCCCGCGTCGCCCCCAAAACGCGCTGGATCGCGTAGTCCCGCCGCTTCGCTTCCACCGAGAGGCACAGCGTCTGGACGAGTAGCCCGAGCGCCGTCAACGCCGCGGCCCAAAGCAGAAGTCCCCGCGCCCGGTCGAAGTTGCGCCCCGCGTCGCTGCGGAACCCCGGCGCGAGTTCCGCGGCGGTTGGCGCCCGGTAGGGCGTCCATTCCTCCCCGATCGCCGCGGCGGTTTCGGGGGAAACAAAGGCGTTGGGGTAGCCCCGCACGGGACGGTCCCAGTCGAGTATTTTCGCCAGCCGCAGCCGGTACGCCCCCTTCTGCCCGACAAACGTCAATTCCGTCCCGCGCGGCGGCGGCGCCAACCGCCGCTGCGCGAAAAGCGCCCGGCTGACCACGACCTCCCCGGTCGCCACCCCGGCGGACGCCGTCGCGAACGTGCACCGCACCGGCGGACCCTGCATTACCCGCCCGCCCGGACGGTAATCCAGCGCGCTTCGCCACGTCTGCGCCCCTTCTTCCACGGGGACTTCCCGCAAAAGCCGTGCGGCGACGGCTTCCGCCTGCGCGTCGTTGGAGGCCACAAGCGCCCGCATGAAAACGACCGTCCCCGCGGCGAGGGCGATCCCGAGCACGGCGCACACGCTCCGCGCCTTCATGAATACGTCTCCAGATAGAGCCGCGAAACGCGCGCCGGGTCGCCCCCGGTCGGATGGCTCGCCGCCAGTCTCCCGTCCTTGAGGAAGTTCACGTTCGTGGCGTGCGCCGCGACGACCGGATCGTGCGTCACGACCAGAATCGCGCTTTGACCCCCCGCGTTCAGCGTCCGCAGAAGCCCGCAGAGCCCTTTCGCCGCCTGCGTATCCAGATTCCCCGTCGGCTCGTCCGCCAAAACGATGTCCGGTTCCGGCAAAAGCGCCCGGGCGATGGCCACGCGCTGCCGCTCCCCGCCCGAAAGTTCCGCCGGATGCCGCCCGAGCTTGTCCCCGAGCCCCAGCGTCTCCGTCAGCCACGCCCACCGCGCCGGATCCGCCGCGGCATGGTCCAGTTTGAGCGGGAAAAGGATGTTTTCCGCCACTGTCTTCTCTTCCAGCAGGTTGAAATCCTGGAAAACGAACCCGATGTGCCGCCGCCGGAATCTGGCCGCCGCCGCGTCCGAAAGGCGGGTGACGAGCGTCCCGCCCACCGCGATCTCGCCGGAATCCGCCCCCAGCAGCCCCGCCGCCACATGCAGAAACGTGGACTTCCCCGACCCCGACGGACCCATCAGCGCCTCGAATCCGCCCGCTTCAAGGGTAAGCGAAAAATCGTCCAGTACCGTCCGCCCGCCGTATTTCTTCGTGACGGACACCGCCTTCAGTGCTTCCATTGCCGTTCTCCCCGCGTCCAAACGCGTATTTTAGCCTCAAAACCGTGCGCGCACCCCGATTTCGAAGGTTCGCGCCTCACCCGCCAGACACTCGTAGAAGTGCCGCGCCGACTCGAAATACGTCTCCCCCAGAAGATTGCGCACCCCGAGCGTCAACGTCCAGTCTTCCGGCCCGCCGAACTTCGCCAGCGGCACCGCCACGCGGATGTCCACCAGATGGGACGGATCAAACCGCAGATTCTCGTCCTGGAATTTGCCGCGCAGCGTCGCGTAGCTCATGGAACGGAACCGGTACCCCGCCCCCAACACGATATCCGCGAGCGGACCTTTCGCGATTCGGTAGGACGTGTTCAGCGAAAAGGCGTGCGCGGGATACCGCGCGAAATCGCGTCCTTTTTGTCCGGGCGGCACGGTGCAATCCTTGTATTGCGTGAAGGCGTAAAGCGCCAGAACCGTCCAGTTTTCCGCAATATCCCCCGTCAGCGAAACTTCCGCCCCGCGCGAACGGCTGCGTCCGTCATACGTGTAGAACCCGGTCGCCGTGTCGGCCGTGGGCACGTTTTCCTGCTCGATACGGTAGGCGGATACCGTCAGCCACAGCCGCTCCGCCGGCGAAACGCGCACGCCCGCCTCGTATTGTTCGGCGATCCAGGGGCTATCCGGCGAAGAACCGTCCGCATTGCGGTACCCGAGCGTCGGCGTGCGCGTCTGGGAATAGTTCCCGAAAAGAACAACCCAGTCGAGGGGCTGGACGGCTACCCCCGCCCGCGGCGAAACGGCGTCCGCCGTCTGGTGCCGGTAGCGCGTCCCCGTCCCGGCGGTGTAGGCCTGCTGTTCGAAGTGGTCGTAGCGCACACCCCCGAGGAGCGAGAGCCCCCGCCACGAGACGGAATCCTGGAAAAGCGTCCCATAGCGCGCCGTGGGCGTGCCGAAACCGCCCCCGGCCTCGCGGTAGTTGAAATCCGCCTGGTTCACGAGGGCGTTCGTCGCGCCCCAGCCCATCTCTTTCGTGTAGATGGACCGCACAAACGTGTTGTAATTGCGGCTGAGACTCGAACTTTCGGAAAATTGCGTTGTCGTATAGCGTCCGTCGCCGGTATTGTGGACCGGGAACCACAGCCCCGTCTCGCAGAAATGGTCGAATTCGTCCCCGCGCGTCGCCGCATACGGTTCCCGCGTCGTCTGCGCCCAGGAAGAAACCAGCATCGCCGCGCCGAATTTCAGCAACCACGCGTCCGTGACCTGCCAATCCAGCCACGGATTGACCAGAAACCCCTGATATGTGGAACGATCCCCGCGCCGGCAGGACGATTCGTGCCAGCCGTACCCGCCCGCCGGACGCCCCCGCCAGACCGGCACCCCGATGTAGCTGGGCTGGTCCGTGTACTGGAAGAGCGTCTTCAACCCGAAACGCACCGCCTCGCCCGGGTCGAAAACGAAACTCGGCGCCACCGCGAACGATTCCCGCGGACGCGCCCCCTTCTGGGAACCCTCCTCTATATAGGCGGGCGTATAGCAGTCGGCCGTCGCCAACACGCGCACCGCCCCCTTCCCGTCCAGAAACGTCTGGTTCACGTCCAGTCCGCCGCGTTCGCGGCGCGTATGCCGGCCGACGGAAAGATGGCCCTCCAGATTCGTCTCGTCTTTCGCCGTCGTGGCGCTCTTGAGATAGAGGTTGACCGCCCCGCCCGCCCCCGCGGCGTTCTGGGAAGCCCCTTGCCCGCCCCCGAGCGCACCGAGCGGACCCTTCACGATCTCCACCCGCTCCATCAGAAACGGATCCATGAACAGCCCCGCACCCCGTCCGATCGGCAAAACACCGTCAAACGCCGGCTCCGTCCCGCCAAACCCGCGGATGGAAAACGTCCCCGGCTGGCGGATGAGCAGCGATTTCCCGCCCGTTTCGACTCCCGGCACGTAGCGCAGAAGATCGTGCAGGTCGGTCGGATTGTGCTCCTCGATGAAATCTTCCGTCAGCGTGTCCACCACGACCGGCAACTTCTCCGGCGGCGTGTCCGTATACGTCCCCCCGTTCACGGTTTCCGCGCGGTACGTCGAAAGCGCCGTCCCCTCCACCGTAACCGTGCCCAGATACGCCACGCCGTTTGTCGCGGAACTTTCCGCGGCAAATCCACCCATCGCCGCGAAAAACGCCGCGCCCAAAAAGAAAATACGCTCCATATACTCTTTTTAACGCACCCGACACCCCGCGCGTTCACTCCGTTGCGCCGGAACGGCGATGCCGTTGCGCCGGAACGCCCACCCCGTTGCGCCGGAACGGCGATGCCGTTGCGCCGGAACCGCGATGCCGTTGCGCCGGAACGCCCACCCCGTTGCGCCGGAACCGCCGCGCGGTGCAAAGGAGAACGGAAAGGCCGTTCCCTTCGACTGACTGGAGACTTCCGTCCCCGTCCTTGTAAAAATCCATCCTTTTTGCTATAATGTTAGCCAAATAATGGAAAAAGAGAAGAACAATCCGGAATGTGGCATCCGCCCGGGCCTCCCCACGGGTGCGCGGCTGGTGCATGCGGGCTCCCAAGGTCCGATTTCCGTCTCTTTCTGCGTTTCGGACTCCTTCGTCCAGCATTTGGCGGTCGTTCTGGCGACCGCGCCGCGGCGTTTGTCTGGGGGCATATCAAGGGATTTTTCTGGTTTACGTACACGAAAAAGCGCGTCCGCCGTACGCTTTGCTGCGGCGTTCTCGTCCACAAAAAGAAGATGAAAGGATGACAAACGATGAAAAAACCGACTAAATGGACGCTTTTCGCCGCCGCGTTCGCGGCGCTTGCCGCCCCGGCGGACAACCTCCATCTCGAGGCGGAAGCCTTCGAGACCTGGGGCGGCTGGGTCAACGACACCCAGTTCATGGACGCGGACCACTCCTCCTATTTGCTGGCGCACGGCCTCGGGAAGCCCGTCGCGAACGCGAAAACAACCTTCGAAATCGCCGCGCCCGGACCCCACACCCTCCTCGTGCGCACCAAAAACTGGACCGCACCCTGGTCGAAATCCGCCGCGGGCACGTTCCAGATCAAAGTGGACGGGGTGGTCCAGCCCAAGGTGCTCGGTGCGGAAGGCCAGGGCGAGTGGCTGACGGAAACCGCGGGGGTCGTTCCGCTTGCCAAGGGCGTCCACACCCTGGAACTCGTCGATTTGACCGGCTTTGACGGACGCTGCGATTGGGTGGAAGTCAAGTCCGACATCGCCGCACCCATTCCCGCCGCGCCGGTCAAAGTCGAGAAGCGCGCGTTCGACCTCGTGGTCGTCGGCGGCGGCATCGCCGGCACGACCGCGGCGATTTCCGCCGCGCGCCTCGGGCTTTCCGTTGCGCTCGTGCAGGACCGCCCCGTTCTCGGCGGCAACAACTCCAGCGAAATTCGCGTCCACCTCGGCGCCTGGCAGAACATGCCGCCCTATCCGCGGCTCGGGGACGTCCTGGCTGAAATCGCCCCCGCACGCGGCGGAAACGCCCAGCCCAAGGCGATCTACGAGGACGACCGCAAGCTCGCCGTCGTCAAAGCCGAGAAGAACATCTCCCTCTTCCTCAATACGCGCGTGGACGCCGTGTCCACGAACGGCGTCGGCCGCATCCTCTCCGTCTCGGGACGGGATACCCGCACGGGCAACCGCACCGTCTTTTCGGGACGGTGGTTCGTGGACGCGACCGGCGACGGCACGGTCGGCTATCTCGCCGGCGCCGATTGGCGCGAGGGACGCGAGGCGAAAAGCGAAACCGGCGAGGCCTGGGCGCCCGAAAAGGCGGATATGCTCACGATGGGCGCGAGCGTGCAGTGGTACGCCGGGACCACGAAGGACGGCAAGCCGGTCGCCTTCCCCCAGCAGCCGTGGATGATCCGCTTTACGGACGCCAACGGACACCAGGGCGTGCACGGCGACTGGGACTGGGAAGCCGGGCTCGGCCGCGAACAGATCGCCGAGGCGGAATACATCCGCGACTATGGCCTGCTCGTCGCCTTCTCCAACTGGGGATATGTGAAGAATCTGGCGTCCAACCGCACGGAATACGCCAACAAGGAGCTGAAATGGGTCGCCTACAACGCCGGACGGCGCGAATCGCGGCGTTTGATGGGCGACTGGATCCTGAGCGAAAACGACATCGACGCGCGCACCGTCTTCCCGGACGCGACCTGCGCGGCGACCTGGACGATCGACCTGCACTGGCCGAAATCCGCCAAAGACTCCAAGTTCGACGGCGAACCCTTCCGGAGCGACTCGCTCAACAAGACCATCTGGCCCATGGCGATTCCCTACCGCTGCTACTATTCGCGCAATGTGCCGAACCTGTTCATGGCGGGACGCGACATCTCCGTCACCCACATCGCCCTCGGCACCACCCGCCTCATGCGCACCCACGGCATGATGGGCGAAGTCGTCGGCATGGCCGCGGCGATTTGCGCGAAACACGGCTGCGACCCGCGCGCGGTCTATACGGACTACCTGGACGAACTCAAAGCCCTCATGACGAAGGGCGTGGGCGACGGCAAGAAGCATCCGGAACAGCGCTACAACATCCAGGATTCCCTCGACCCGGCGTTCAAGTGGAATAAGCGCAACCATCAACTGCGCTGATACCCGGCAACATGCAGAAGCGAACCGCCATATTTCATCGAATTCACGCGAAACTCGGCGATTTCTGGTGGTATTCGCTTATGCTTTTCTGCGCCTGCCGCGCGGCGGACGCCCTGAACGCCTTCATCGGCCTGTGGCTCGTCCCCTCGCGCGTCTCTCCCGCCGAACTCGGTGCGGTTCAGCCCCTGACGCAGTTCTCCACCCTCCTGGCCCTGCCCGTCTCCGTCTTCGCCCTCGTTTTCGCCCGTGAAGTCGCCGTTCTCGCGTCCAAGAAGGAATTCGGACGGCTCAAATCCCTTTTGCGCGGCGTTTTCTGGGCGACGGGCGTCTTCCTTGTGGTGGCGCTGGGGGTTTCGCGTCTGTTCCTGCCGGTCTTCCTCAGGCAAATCCGCATCGCCGAAGGTTCGCTCGGGCTGGTGATTCTGGCCTCGGCCTTCCTCGGCGCGGCCGCCCCCGTCTACACGAACGCCCTGCAGGGACTCAAACGCTTCAAGGAACTCTCCCTCGTCAATCTCGTGGGGGCCCCCTTGCGCCTGGCCGTCCTTCTGGTCGCCATGCCTTTTCGTGCGCTTTCCGGCTACTTTCTGGCACAGTGCGCCGCGCCCGCCTTCCAGATCTTCGCCAGCGTCTTCGGCTTGCGCCGCGAATTGCGCCACCCGGCCGAACCGTATTGGACGCGCCCCGCCCTCAAGCGCTTTAGCCGTCTCCTGCTGGTCGTCGGCGCCCTGTATGCGGCGGCCTCCGCGGCGGGTTTCATCGAACAGTTCATCATCCGCCAACGTCTGCCGGACGTGGAGTCCGCCGCCTATTACATGACCTCGCGTTTTGCGGATATCGCGAGCTTCTTCTCCTGCACCCTGGGCGTCACGCTCTTCCCCTTTACGGCCGAATCCGCCGCGCAGGGACGCGCCACGAAACCGCTCGTTCTGAAAGCCGCCGGCGCCACGTTAGCGGTTTCCGCCCTGCTGGCCCTCGTCTTTGCTTTCGCCGGTGCCCCCATCCTGCGCCTGCTGCCCCACGGCGACCTCTACGCACCCTACGCCCCCGTCATCCCCGGACTCGTCGCCCTCGCCTTCCTGAACGCCGTCCTCGGCTTCCACATCAACACCGAGATTGCCGCCGGACGTTTCGCCTTTTTGAAGTGGTACATTCCCGCCAATCTGCTCTACGCCGCGGCGCTTTACCTTTGGCCGCAAGGGACCCCCCTTTCGGCGGACTCCCTCCCCGCCATCCTCGGCTGGCTCCTCGCCGGCGCCGCGATCCGCTTCGCCTTTACCGTGCGCGACCTCGTGCGCCAATAAACCAAAACCTACCGGGACGTCTCGGGCAGCGCCTCCGGAACCGCCGACCGCAGCAAAAGTGACGGATCGTCGCGTATTTCCGCCGAAAACTCCCGCAGACTGCCGCTCGCGGACTCCAAATCGCCCAGAATGCGGCCGATGCGCCCCCGTTCGTCCGACAGAAACGCGTTGAGACTGTCCAGAACCGCGGCGGAATTGCCCACGACGGACGAGAGATTCGTCCAGAACCCCACGAAATCCATGTGGTCGATCTGGTTCATGACGCGCGTGGCCGAATCGGAAAAGCTCTCCAGCATGGACGGGGCCGGCGGAATGCACAGCGTCCGCGGCTTCCACGAGAGTTCCGCCGCCGCCACCGGCGTCTTGGGGAAGTTGATCTCGATGTGCGAAAGCCCCGTAATCCCGCTCGCCGTGACCGTCGCCCGCAACCCCTGCTGGACGAGCCGCGCGAACAGCCCCTCCGGATCGCCCGAATCGGGGCCGGAAAACATGCGGCGGTCGAGCCCGAGGCAGATCAGGATCTTCAGGCGGTCTTCCGCCGAAGCTTCGGGATAGGTGCCGCCGATGAACGAAATGCTCTTCACCGTCCCCACCTTCACGCCGCGGAAGTTCACCTCGCTCCCGACGCTCAAACCCGAAACCGGGAGGTCCGAATACGTCTCGGCGGCGAATTCGTTCCGCCGGTTGCCGGCGCCCCCGACGTAAATGAGCGTGGCGACCAGCGCACAGGCCCCCAGGACAAGCGCGAAACCCGCGCGTGCATACCCCGTCTTGTTCGTTTCGCTAGCCATGGATTTCCTCCCCTCCGTTCAAGAAACGCCGCGTGAAAAGGTCCGTCGATTCCGTGCGCAGCTTCCGCGGATCCCCCAGCGCCACAAGCCCCTGCCGCGCCTTGTCGAACATCGCGCACCGGTCGCCTATGCGAAAGAGGCTCGCCAGCTCGTGCGTCACGATGACGAATGTCGCCCCCTTCTCCCGGCGCAGGCGCAAAATCAGCTGGTCGAGCGCGAACGCGGTTATCGGATCCAGCCCCGCGCTCGGTTCGTCCAGAAAGAGAATTTCCGGGTCCAGCGCCAGCGCCCGGGCGATGGCGACGCGCTTGCGCATCCCGCCCGAGATTTCCGCCGGCATCTTGTCCGCCGCGTCCGCCAGTTCGACTTCCGCCAAAAGGCCCCGGGCGCGCGCCTCCCGCTCCTTGCGCGCCAGGCGCAGAAAGGACTCCATCGGCAGCATGACGTTCTCCAGGCACGTCATGGACCCGAACAGCGCGCCGCTCTGGTACATGACCCCGATGCGCCGGTAGAGCGCCGCGGCGGTCTGGGGTGTCCATTCCGAACCGCATACCGCGAGGCGTCCGCCCAGCACGGGGTTGAGCCCGATCATGTGCTTCAGGACCGTCGACTTGCCGCATCCCGACCCGCCGAGCAGGATGAAAATTTCGCCGCGCTGGATGGAGAAGGTCAAATCCCGCAGAATGACGTTCCCGGGATACCCCGCGTCCACGTGCGCCAGCTCGATAACCGTCTCCGCGCCCATCGCCTACACCCCCCACACGTAGCAGACGACCGCGAAAAGCCCGTCCGCGACGGCGATCGCGACGATGCTGCCCACGACCGCCGCGGTGGCCGCCTCGCCCACGCCATCCGCCGTCGTCCGCGTGCGCAGCCCCGCCCCGCAACCGACGAGCCCGATGAGAAGGCCGAAGAAACACGCTTTGCCGAGCCCGAAAACGACCGGGAAAAGCGTCGCCGCGTCGCTCGCCCGGTTCCAGAAGACCACATTCGGCACGTTCATCGGCCCCAGCACGAGCGCCCCGCCCACGAGCCCGGCCAGCTCCGCCAGCACCGTCAATATCGGCATGGCCAGAATCGCCGCCAGCACGCGCGGCGCCACGAGAAACCGCACGGGCGGCAGCCCCATCGTCGTCAGCGCGTCCAGCTCCTCGTCCACCTTCATCGTCCCGATCTCCGCGGCGAACGCGCTCCCCGACCGCCCCGCCAGCACGATCGCCGTCACGAGCGGACCCAGCTCCCGGAAAAGCGCGATCGTCAGCAAGTCCGCCACGTAGACCTCCGCCCCGAACGTGCGCAGCGCCGCGGCGCTTTCGAAGGCGAGAATCACCCCGAGCAGAAACCCGATCCCGACCGTCACCGGCAGCCCGTCGAACGCCGCGCGCGCAAACGTCCGCACGCCGTCCCGGAAGCGGAACTGCCGCGGATGCGCCAGAAGGAGGACGAAGTCCGCAAACGCCTCCCCGAGGAACGCCAAACGCTCCTCGCACGCCGCCACGCGCCGAAAGAACCCGCGCCCTATTCCCTCGAAGGGATTGCGCATGCGCCCAACTCCTTCAGCGCGCCCGTCAGCGCCTGCGCGTAGGCGGACGAAAACGCCGCCGTGAAATTCCCGTCCGCCGGGACGGACGCCGACCCGCGCACCGCCTGCACGAACCGCCGGTCCGCGAGGAGCGTCGCCTCGAGCGCGACCTGCGCGCGCACCGTCCCCGCCTGCGTGCAATCGAGCGCCAGAATGTCCACTTCGATCTCCAGTGTAGCGTCCGCCCGCGCGGACGAACCCTCTAGCAGGACCTCGCGCGCCAGCCCGCTCGCCCGCACAATCTCCCGCGTCGGCAGCCGCAACAGCGCCCCCGGCGTGGCCGCGAAAACGTTCCGCCCGTCCAGCGCGAGCGTCCCGTCCGCCCGCCGCACCGCGAGCCGCTGCCCGTCGTACGGCGCCGAGACCGCAAGACGCGCCACGCGCACCGACCCCCAGACCGGACGCGCCGCCGCCGCGGGCATGGTCCCCGGCGCCTCGACCAGCCACCGGCGCGGCTCCGGCGCACGCCCCCCGAGGCACCCCGCCAGAACAAGTCCGCACGCGACGAACAAAACCGCCTGCCGCATGAAACCGCCTCTCACGCCCCGAGCGTCACCGGATGCTCGGACGTCCACAGTCCGTGCAGATTGCAGTAGGCCGTCGCGTACAGCGTGCCCGGACGCGCAATGGCGATCGTCGCGGAAAACGTCGGTGTCGTCCGCACCGTCTCGCCATGCGCCGCGAAATCGGTCCGCGCGACTTCCACTGCCGCGGACGTGCCTTCCGGAATGAAGTAGAGCGCCGCCCAGGCGATATGGTGCCCAGGTTCGTTCGGATGCGGAATCTCGCGTCCGACCGCGACCGTCACCACAAAGGGCGCGCCCGCGTGCACCTGGCCCGGACACTCGATCACCGGCACGTGTTTCTCGGCCTTCCAATCCGCCGTCTTGATGTATTCGCCTATCATTCTACCCTCCTTGTTCTTGTCTGGACTATTTATCTTACGCCACCATTATACCATATTCTTCGCCCGGACGGTAGCCTCCCTTGCCGCCTCTACATTTTCTACACGGTTAAATTTATCTCACGCAGAGATACGCAGAGCCACGCAGAGAGGCCCCCCCTTCTACATTCTCTACATTTCCTACACGGTTAACAAACTCCGATGGGCGACAAAGGCTCCACTAACGTTCCGCCGCTTGCTTCGCCCGTCGCGCCCCCAACCCCCTTGGTAGGGGCGGCAGTCCCCTGCCGCCCGCCGCGCCCAACCCCAACGGTAGGGGCCGCAGTCCCCTGCCGCCCGCCGCGCCCCCAACCCAACGGTAGGGGCCGCAGTCCCCTGCGGCCCGTCGCGCCAAACCCCATGGTAGGGGCGGCAGTCCCCTGCCGCCCGCCGCGCCCAACCGCCGCGCCAACCCCATGGTAGGGGCCGCAGTCCCCTGCGGCCCGTCGCGCCCCAGACCGCGAAGCGGTCTATCTAAAACCTGTTCACCATTATTCATGAGCGAAACCTGCGGAGCGTTCAGGCGAAACGTTAGTGGAGCCTTTTGTCGCTCCTCGGAGTTTATTCTCCACGTTCCACATGTTCTCCACACCCCCCCTCTACAATTCTACATTTTCTACACGGTTAACCCCCGATAGGCCCCCCACTCTCTGCGTTCTCTGCGTCTCTGCGTGAGATATTCTACCCCCCCCTGCCCCCATTCTACAATTCTACATTTTCTACACGGTTAAAATCTCTCCCCCATCCCCCCTCTACATCCTCTACACGGCCAAATACCGTGCGGACGACCGCCTACTGGAGCTTCTCCACGGCCGCGTCCGTGAGCTGGCGCGTCTTGGAGTCGAACGCCAGCCCGATCGCGTAGATCGGCCGTCCATCCGCCTGGTAGGGCGCGGCGTAGTCCTTCGCGTGGATCTGCCGCAGGGCGTCCGCCGCGGTCGCGTCCACCTTCAGCTCGAAGATGTAGACGCCGCAGGGATGCGTGGCGACGATGTCGCTGCGCCCGCGCGTCTGCGTGACCTCCGGATCGTACCGGAAGCCCTGCGCAGCCAGGAGCATGCACAGCGGCCGCGTGTACGAAAACTCGTTCTTCCGCTCGAAACTCTCGTGCGGACCGTAGGGCAGCTTCGCGTAGAGCGCCTTGAGTCCGTCGAAGAACGCGTCGAAGCGCCCCGCGCGCAGTTTGATGCCGAGCGAAGCCGACCACTGCGCGTCCTTCCCGGCATAGGCGCCGGCGAGAAGCGCGGCGAGATCCTGCCGCACCTCCTCGTCCGGCACGCGCAGCTTGTAGAGTCCGTAGGAGTAGTCGACGATCGTGAGATAGCCCGTCTGGTAGAGCAGGCCGATCGGTTGGATGTGCGCGAGGTCCGCGACGTCGAAGTCGGCCTCCCCGGCGTCGATTTCGCCGTCCGGGTCGATCGCGAGCGCCCCCTCGCGCCGGATGTAGTTCGCGAGCGTCGAGGCGCGCCCCGTCGTCGTCCACGTCGGCGTGAAGGCGGGCACGTCGGACGTCAGCGCGAGCGCCACCGAGACCGGATTGTACACGCGCGTCGGACAGACCTTCCCGAACCGGTAGCCGTTGTACCAGAACTTCAGCTGCTCGCGGAACGTCCCGTAGGGGAGCCCCATCAGCTTGGCGCGCGCCTGCAGGTGCTCGGCGAAGTTCGCGTCCAGCTCCTCCTCCGTGTAGCCATAGAGCGCCGCGTAGGCCGTCTCGAAGGAAATGTCGTTCAGGCTCGAGAGCGTCGAGAAGACGGACAGCTTCGTGAACTTCGACACGCCCGTGATGTACAGGAAGCGGATCTTGCCCGAGTTGTCCTTGAACTGCGCGTAGATCACCGAAAGCCGCGTACGGATCTGTTCCGCCAGCTCCACATTCGACAGCGCCTTCGCCACCGGGTCGTCGTACTCGTCGATCAGAATCGCCGGACCAATCCCGTCCTTGTTGTAGAAATAGCGGATGGCGCGCGCCAGATTGGAGGAAGGCGGAATCGTCTCGTCGTAGGGATAGCCCGCTTCGCGCAGGGAATCCCCCACGGCGATGGCCAGCGTGCGCTCGAACGTCTCGAGGCTCGAGACGTCCACTCCGCCCCAGTTGAAGTGGAGGACGGCGTGCGGATGCCAATCGTAGTCGGTTTGGGCGATGGCGAGCCCCTCGAAATATGCACGGTGGCCGAGGAAGATGGACTTCAGCGTCGTCACGCTCAGGGACTTCCCGAACCGCCGCGGACGCGCACAGAAGAAGAAGGTGCTACCGGGCGTGGTAATCAGCCGGTGCAGATAGGCGGTTTTGTCCACGTATACGAGCCCTCCCTTGCGGAGTGCTTCAAAGTCGGCGATGTTCGTTGCGATGGGCCTCATGACGAAGAGCATTATAGCAAAATTCCGTCCGCCAAGTCAAACCCCGCCCTCCGCCCCCATTCTCTACAATTCTACAACTCTACACAGTTAAACCCGTGCGGGCGGCAGGGGACTGCCGCCCCTACCGGAGGACGACCCACGGCCACCCCAAACCCTGTTCGTTCTGTTAATCCTGTCTACCCCCCCTTACCCCCCCCCTCTACATTCTCTACATTTTCTACACGGTTAACAAACTCCGATGGGCGACAAAGGCTTCCCTAACGTTTCGCCACTTGCTTCGCGCGCCCCGCCCCCAACCAACGGTAGGGGCCGCAGTCCCCTGCGGCCCGTCGCGCCCCCAACCCAGTGGTAGGGGCGGCAGTCCCCTGCCGCCCGCCGCCCCCAACCAACGGTAGGGGCCGCAGTCCCCTGCGGCCCGTCGCGCCCCCAACCCAGTGGTAGGGGCGGCAGTCCCCTGCCGCCCGCCGCGCCCCCAGACCGCGAAGCGGTCTCTCTAAAAACCTGTTCGCCTGTGTTCGTGAGCGGTACCCGCGGAGCCCCTGACGGAGCGTTAGCGTAGTCTTTTGTCGCTCCTCGGAGTTTATTCTCCACGTTCTACATGTTCTCCACGGCCACCCCCCCCTCTCTACAATTCTACATTTTCTACACGGTTAAATCTTCCCCACCCTCTACCCCCCCCCTCTACATTTTCTACACGGTTAACCCCCGATAGGCTCCCCACTCTCTGCGTTCTCCGCGTTCTCTGCGTGAGATATTCTACCCCCCCCCCAATCCCCTTCTACATTTTCTACATTTTCTACACGGTTAATATTGATAGGCTCCCCACTCTCTGCGTTCTCCGCGTCTCTGCGTGAGATATTCTATCCCCCGCCCCCTTACCCCTACCCGGCGACGGACCGGCCCTTGAGCCATCCGGTGAGGATGAGCGCCGCGAGATAGCTGCCGTTCACGGTCCGCGAGAGGGTGGCGACGAGCCGCGCGGACCGGCCGCCGGCGAGCCCATAGCGCCGGCAAATCGTCCCCGTCTCCCGCGCGACCTCCGGCGTCCAGACGCCCTCCTGCGCCGCGTGCGTCTTGCTCCCCGCGTGCAGGCGGAACCCCCACACAAGCCGCGGAACCTTCGCGTACCAGACGCCCAGGCGCCGGAACCGGCACCACATGTCCACGTCCATCGCGTAGTCGAGCGCCGTGTCGAATCCGCCCGCCGCCCGCAGCAGGTCCCGCCGGAAGAACGAACCCGGACCGTACACCTGGACCGGCAGCCGCCAGTACGAGAGGCGCCAGCCCCGGTCCCACACGCACCAGCGCACGCGCCCGGACGGGTCCAGATAGGCCGTGTTCCCGGCGATCCACCGCACCGCCGGACGCCGACGGACCGTCTCCGCGACCGCCCGCAGCGCCCCCGGCAGGAGCAGATCGTCCGCGTTCAGCCAGAAAAGCCAGTCGCCGCGCGCCTTGGCGAAGCCCCGGTTCAGCGCATCGCTCTGCCCGGCGTCCGGCTCCACGTCCGCATCCTGGACGATGATCTCCAGGTCCTCGCCCATCCCCTGGGCACGGAGACTCGCCAGCGCCGCGGCGAAATACGGACGCGCCCCCTTCACGGGAATCACGCACGAAAACAACGGTCGTTTACTCATAGCCTATAACCTGATTGTCTGGGACGACCGGGACGCCCACACACGCCCCACGGCCACCCCAAATCCTGTTCGTCCTGTCTAAAACCATTCTCCACATTCTCCACGGGCCTTCCGATAGGCCCCCATTCTACATTTTCTACACGGTTAACAAACTCCGATGGGCGACAAAGGCTCCACTAACGTTTCGCCACTTGCTTCGCGCGCCCCGCCCCCAACCCCCTTGGTAGGGGCGGCAGTCCCCCTGCCGCCCGCCGCCCCCACTCAGACCGCGAAGCGGTCTATTCTAAAAACCTGTTCGCTTTTATTTGTGAGCGAAACCTGCGGAGCGTTCAGGCGAAACGTTAGTGGAGCCTTTTGTCGCTCCTCGGAGTTTATTCTCCACGTTCTACATGTTCTCCACGGCCACCCCCCCTCTCTACAATTCTACATTTTCTACACGGTTAACCCCCGTTAGGCTCCCCATTCTCTGCGTTCTCTGCGTCTCTGCGTGAGATATTTCTCCCCCATATCCCCATTCTACATATTCTACATTTTCTACACGGTTAATTCCCGTTAGGCTCCCCACTCTCTGCGTTCTCTGCGTCTCTGCGTGAGATATTTCTCCCCCATATCCCCATTCTACATATTCTACATTTTCTACACGGTTAATTCCCGTTAGGCTCCCCATTCTCTCTCCCTCTTCTCCCTCTCTCCACGTTCTCCACGGCTAATCCCGTTCCCCCGCGCGCAGGACGCGCTTCTTGATTTCCCGGGCGGGATTGCCCGCGACGACGGTCCACGGCGGGACGTCCCGCGCCACGACGGACCCGGCCCCGACGACCGCCCCTTCCCCGACCGTCACCCCGGGCAGGACGATTCCGCGCGCCGCCACCCACGCGGACGGCCCAATCTTCACCGGGCGGACCGTCAGTTCGAAGACCGGCGAGGCGATGTCGTGGCTCGCCGTGCAGAGGAGCGCCTCGCGGCTCACGACGGCATTCGCCCCCAGTTCGACGGACGCCACATTGTAGCAAAACACCTCTTCCCCCAGGGACGAATGGTCGCCCAGGGAAAGATTCCACGGCGCCCAGACGCGCGTCGAGGGGAACACCCGGCAACCGGCGCCGATCTTCGCCCCGAAAAGGCGCAGGAGAAACAGGCGCCAGAGGTCGAACGCCTTGAATCCGCGCTCCGGCGTCCAGCGGGCGAGGAGGAGCCAGGTGGCGTTCCACAGCAGGCGCGCGGCCTTGCTCTTCAGCGAGTGGCGGTTCTTGTAGTTCTTGAGGTCGAGTTGCGTCATCGTGTCAGTCCTTGTAGAGGGGTGAGGGGGAGCCCACGGGACACCCGGGACGCGGCCGTCGCGGCGGTCCCGTCCGTCGCGGTTGTCCCGTTTCGCCGGCCCATCAGCGCCATCCTTTCTTGTCCTTGATCGACAAAACGGCCCGGTCGACGGCGCGTGCGATTTCCGCCGCGCGGGCCGCCAGTTCGGCGGGGTCCGCCGCCGCGTCGAGCCGGGAATAGACGCTCTTGTCCCATGCTTCGCCCCGCGCCGCGGCGCGTGCGGCGTGCATGCGCTCGCGGACGCCGCCGTGCTTCTTGAAGTCCGCCTCCTGCGCGGCGATCATCTTGTCGAGCAGATAGCGCGTCTGGTGGCAGAGCGTGAGCATCAGGTTCGCCAGCGTCTCGGGCGGACGCGTCGCGAAAAGCGGCTCCCAGTCCGCCCAGTCGGCGTGCTCCTTCGCGAACGCACGCGCCGCGAGGCGCCGCGCATCGTCCCGGGCCCATTCCGCGGCGCCGTGCGCCTGGAGCCAGTCGAGGTAGTCTTCCATGAGTTCGTCTAGGGTCGCGCGCGCCACGTTCGTCAGCTTGATTTCCGTCTCCTTTGAGGTGCCCGAGGCCGCGCTCCCCTCGGCGATGTTCTGCTTGCAGCTGCGCGCGGCCTGGACCATCTGGTCGACCGTGCGGTCGCCGTGCGCCGGCAGAAAGCGACGGCAAAACGCCACCGTGCCCTGGTAGATCGCCACGCTCTTGCGGTAGACGATCAGCTTAGGGTAGCCGCCGTGCGGCAGGACGATTGCCGGCGCCTCACCCATGGCGCGTTCTCCCCGGGACAACCGCGACGGACGCGACGGACGCGACCGCCGCACGCCTTTCCGCGTCCCGTCTGTCCCGTCCGTCACCGATGTCCCGTCGCGCCGTCCTCATGCCCCCTTCTCCCCCAAGAGCCCCGCATACGCCGCGCGCATCTGGCGTCCGATGGCGGGCCAGCGGTACTTCTCTTCCACCAATTCCCGGCCGCGCGCGCCCATCTCGCGGCGTTCCTCATCCGTCAGCCCCAGCGCCTGGCGCAAGGCGTCCGCCAGCGGCTCTACCCCGATGTCGACCCACCAGCCGCACCGCCGCACCGCCAGTTCCGCCCACGGCGTCCCTTTCGTCGTAATGACCGGCACGCCCTGCGCCAGGGCCTCCACCACGACGCTCCCGAAATTCTCCGAGAAGCTCGGCAGGACGAAGACGTCCGCCGCGGCATACAGGGCGTCCTTCTTGGCCCCGTAGACCGGCCCCACATAGTCTACGGACTCCGCCACGCCCCGTTGGCGTGCACGCGCGAGAACCTCGCCGAGATACCCTTCCTGGTCGGGACCGGCGATCACGATGCGCCAGCCGGAGGCGACATCCCGCACACGCGCCCAGGCGTCCATCAAATTCAGAAGCCCCTTCTTCTTCTGCAGGCGGCTGACGAAAAGAAGGGTGTGCGGTGCATCCGCGCTCCGGCGCAAGGTCCGCAACGGCGGAAGTCGCACGCCCAGCGGGACGACGGCCACCGCATTCGCAAGCCCCAGCCGCCGCACGTCTTCCACTTCGGCGGGCGCCGTCACGTGCAGCAAATCCGCCTGCGCCAGCGCGTGTCGCTGATAAAGCCACCAGGCCAGGCGCTTCTTCCACTTGCGCTGGCCCAACGCCCAGGGCGTCAGCATGCCGTGCGGACTCCACACCACTTTCGCGCCGGATTTCTTGAAATGCCGCGCCTGCCGGATGAGCCACGGATTCCACAGGCCATGCACATGCACGATGTCGACGCGCCCGGCCGCGGCACCCTCCTGCACAACCGGAACCCCCGCGGGCAAGGGATATTCGTTCGCGCACCTCTTTTGGGCCAAAACGGACACTTCCTCGCCATTCGCGGACTGTTCCGCGGCCAACTCGCCCACAAAGACGCTCGTCCCCGCCGCCTCCTGCAATCCCGTAATGATGTGGCAAATTCTCATTGCACAAGCCTCCTAAGATAGGGTAGCCTCAAACAAGCCCAAGCCAAAATAAACGCACATCCCCATGAAAGCGACCAATCGAGCAGAACGGAAGGGATTCCATAGGGCGGAGGGCATAAACGCGCAATCAGGCATCCATTAAAGCGTGTCACAAGGGGGTGGATCAAATAGACGCCTAGACTTGTCGCACCCAGTGTCCGAGTCAACGACAGAACCCATGAGGGCACGGACGGAAAGGCCTTTGACACCTGCACCGCGAGCAACACAAGGGGGACGACCACCAATAAATCCCGCAGAAAGCGATGCAGAATCCCTGCGAGGAGAACGTGCAATACGAGGGCAACGGCTGTCCACACCGTATAGAACCGCCAGGTTCCGTTTGCGATAGTTCGCAAGGCGATGCCCAGCCAAACGAAACCGAACAAGCGGAAGAAATAGGTGCCATACCAATTTCGCAATGCAACCGACAGGGCGATTCCCGTTATCGCCAAAATCAAAGGTAGGGCAACGGGCAATTTCCATCTCATCAGAAACAACGCGGCTATTTGCGTATAAACCAAAGCGATGATAAACCAAAGGTGGCAGGACGCGTTCCCCTGGAAAACGACCTTTAGCCAGAAATCTGTTTGCCTGTATTGACTCATATCATCGTGCGCCACGGTCTTAAACATAAAACTCGCCGCGAGAAAAACAAGGGACCAGAAGAAGTAAAGCGGCAAGAGGCGCACTAACCGGTGCTTTATAGTAGGCCATACCCCCCCCCCATTCATTATGCACATAGGTAAAGTATCCGGCCAACACGGCAAAGACCGCCACATTCATGTCGCAGAAGTGGCGTACAGCCTCACCAGATGCGGTCCGCGGATCCGTCATTATGTGACACCCGACAATGCCAAACGCCGCAATCCCGCGCAGAATATCTATAGCATAGAGTCTCATTATTTCACGCCCCCCTTTTATAGACTTGTTATTCTCCATCACCCGCACATCCTATATCCCGCGGCGCGACTTTATTCTCCCCAGCCTTTCGCCTCGTATTCCCGGGCGATGTCGGCGCAGATCCGCCCCGTTGACAGAATCCCGCACACCGGATTGATCAAGAGAAGTCGCTTCATTTTTCCCTCAAAATACGAATTCTTCACCGCACAAACCTCTTTAAGGAAGGAACTGCGCAGAACGCGATCGTGAGACCTAACGCACAGGCCCATGTGATGCACCAATCGAGGAGGACGACGCCCGCGCCATAAGGCGGCGGGAATGCATGTACCAAAAGAACATTGCTAAGACGCGCCATCATCGGATGTATCAAATAGACACCTAAACTCGTGCCTCCCAAGAATTTGGCGAGGGCGCAAACCCGCGGCGTAGCGGCGCCAGCCGGAAGATTCGCCGCAAACAAACAGAGCGGCACACTCGCCAGCAAATCGCGCAGCGCCGGATGCACCAAGTTTTGCAACGCCACATGCAGGATAAGCGCGAGGAGTGCGCCCGATCCATAGAGCTTCCAATTCCCCGCTTTAACACGCTGCAAGGCAATGCCCAACCAGACAAAACCGAACAAGCGAAACATATAATGCCCATGGCCATTCCAATATGGCATCAGAATGGAAAGTCCAATCCCTATCGCAGCGAATATGAGTGGAACGGCCGCCGGCAACCGTTTGCGCATGACAAACAATGCAAACACCTGCGTATAGATAAGCGCGGCGATAAACCAAAGGTGACCGCCTGAACCTGCGCCCCTGACGATAACGGCCAACCAAAAACCAATCCTCCCATACTGGCTCAAATCCTTATGGTTCACGACATTCAGAATGAAAAAGAACAAGAGAAAAACAAGCGTCCAGAAGACATAGGGAGGCACGAGACGTTCAAGCCGCGAACGAACCGATGCCCACCAGCCGTCCGCGGAAAGATGGGTAAAATAACCTGCCAATACAGCAAAAACAGCCACATTCATGTCGCAGAAGTGGCGTACAGCCTCACCAGATGCGGTCCGCGGATCCGTCATTATGTGACACCCGACAATGCCAAACGCCGCAATCCCGCGCAGAATATCTATAGCGTAGAGTCTCATTATTTCACGCCTCCCTTTTATTTTCTCTATAGATTTGTTATTTCCATCACCTGCACATCCTATATCCCGCGGCGCAACTTTATTCTTCCCAGCCCTTCGCCTCGTATTCCCGGGCGATGTCGGCGCAGATCCGCCCCGTCGAGCCAATGCCGCACACCGAATTGACCAGCAGAAGTCGCTTCATTCCAAATCCCTCTAGCCTTTGATGTTCTTTATCTTTCGCTTCAGATTATTCCATCGTATTTTCCACGGATAGAGGTAGAGCCCCCCCGCGAGCTTCCGCCGCTCGGACAGGGAAATCTCCCGCACCGGCTCGAACGAATTGGGGACGATGAGATACTCCGTCGTGTCAGACGTATTCACTTTGAACGGACGCTTCTGGAAGTGGGCGTAGCAGGTCGCTTCTTCCTCGACTTTTCCCGTCTTCTCGTCCAGATATTGGCGGAAAAGTTCAAGTCCGGATTTGCGGAAAGTAACGAACTTCTTCCCTTTGTCCAATCCCAGATTCGCCTTTTGCGAGGAAACGAATTCCTTCCGGAGCCACCCGATGTCGTCGAACACGATTTCGTCATACAGGGCCTCCGGCGCCTGTTTCATCCACTGCAAGGCCGTCCCGCCCGCCTCGTCGAAACTCCAGATCTTTTCTGGGGAGGATTGGTAGACGTCCTTGTAATACGGAACGCCCGCCACCCGGCGCATGAAGAAGGTGTTGACGGACTCCACATTGCGGTAGAGCGTCAAGTGCCCGCGCCACAGCAGGCGCTCGTACCTGCCCAGAAGCTCGTCCGGGAAGAAGGCGCGGATATTCCCGAATATCAAGTCGCAATCGCAATGCCCCCAAAAATCATAGCCCTTCAGCTCTTCCCGCAGCGCCAGTCCATAGGCCGGCTTGAAGTCGCACAGGTTGTAGGGGCGCTGCAAATGCGGAATCGGGAAATCGAACGCTTTCCGGAACTTTTCCGCAAATTGGCCGAACGCGCAGGGATGGACGACGATGTTTTCCGCCGCGGCCGGCATGGGCTGATCGGTGAAGATATGGAAATCGACCGTCTTGTTCTGCGCGCAACTCGCGAGAAAAAAGGGGAAATAGTTCGGGAACGGACCGAAATAAGGCAATATCAGGGCTATTTTGTACATAAACGTTCCTACCCTTCGCAATCCCGGCGTGTGGCTTCGATCGCCGCGGCGAAATGGGCGACCATCTGGTCCATCGTATACTGCGCGGCCGTCTCCCGCGCGTGGCGGGACAACTCCGCCAACTTCGGCCCGTCGTCGACGACGGAAAGGATCTTCCCCGCCAAATCCGCGGCATCCCCTTCCGCGAAGCAGAGTCCGTTCACGTCGTCCTTCATCGCCTCGAACTCGGGCATCTGGTGCGCGGCGTTCCCGTGGGTGACGACGGGGAGCCCGTAGTTGAACGCGTGCAGGATGCTGAGACCGATGGAACCCGGGTAGACGAAGAGTTCCGCGGAAAGGAACCACGGCGCCATCGCCATCTGATCCTGCATCGCGCCCAGCCAGCGGACGCGCGAAGCGAGATCCAGATCCTGCGCCAAGCGCCTATATTCCGCCTCCATCTCGCCCGCCCCGATGACGGCCAGGACAATATCCGTCCGCGCGGCGAGCCGTCCCGTGGCCAGCGCGCGCAGCAGAAGGTCCAGCCGCACTTTCGGACGCAGCGCCGAGCAGAACACGAGAACCTTCTTCCCGGCGAGCCCGTTTTCCTGCCGGAAAGCGGCCAGTTTCTCTGGCGTCCACGCCGCGATCGCGTCCTTTATCGGCTGCGCGTCGATCGTGTTGCCGGTGAAAAAGACGTGGTCCGCCGCGAATCCGTGCGCAACCATCCACCGCGCACCCTCCGACGTGTAGCAGAGGACGTCCTGCGCCAGGAGCCGCGTCAAAAAGAGGCGGACGGCGATGCGCCAGGGTTTGGAAGTCGCGGTTTTGTGGTGCCCCCACCACAGGACGCCGAGGCCGCGCAGGCGCGCCCGCACCGCAAGCCCCATCAGGGTCAGATTGCGCGGCTCGCCGCAAATGACGACGACATCCCCCTTCTGCAGCCCCGCGAGGCTCAGGCCCTTCTGCAGACGGATGCCGCCAATGTCGCGGATGGGGTGCGCGTAGTCCGTCCGCACGCCGCGCAAGGGACAGCTCGGCACGCCCCTGTCAAAGAACGGACCGGCCACGACCGCCAGCCGCGCGCCGTAGAGCCGCCCCAGCCCCTCGAACAGCCCCACGCGATAAGGCGGCACGCACGGCTGGTAAATCGTTATCTTGAAGTCGGACATATCCTGCCTCCTTATTCCGGGATGAACGGGACGACGGACCGCCCCACGAGCGTCCGGCGCCGGTAGAACCGCACAAAAAGGGAGCCGTCCAGCAACCGCCACAGCATCCACAAGTCGTACCACGGATTCTTGAACGCATGCGTGAACGTATAGCCGTTTTTCCGGCGCTCGTAAGAGGCCTCTTGGGCCTTCCGGGCCAGCGTTTTCTCTGTCTGCTTGCCAACCGTCTTGGACTCGTCATGCTCGCGAAAAAGCCAGCAAAAACGATTGAAACGCACAGGCTTGCAGCCCGCCATCGTCAGACGCTGCCAGTATTCCGTATCCATGCCATAGTTGATTTTCTCGTCAATCGGTCCGATTTTGTCGTACAGGGACCGCCGCCAGAAGGCGCTGGAGCCAAACGCGATGGCCGAACAATGGTTGCGCGTCAAGAAGGGAATTGAGCGATGAGGCCCCCAGGTAAGGAACGTGATTTTTTTCGTCTTGTCGTCGAAATGCATGTCGTTGGCCGTGATCCATTCCGCCTTCGGCTTGCGGGCGACGAGGTTCGCCCAGGCGAGGAGCATGCCCCTCGCGTACATCTCGTCCGCGTTCAGCCAGGTCAGCCACTCGCCGCGGGCGTGGGAGAATCCCTTGTTGAACGCCGCGCTCTGGCCGCCGTCCGGCTCGCTGCACCACCACGAAAGATACTTCTCATAGCGGCGGATGACCGCCACGGATTCGTCCTTGGACGCCGCGTCGCAGATGATGAGTTCCACCGCGTCCTGCGGACGGCCCTTGATCGGCAACGCGGGGCGTCCCTCCACCAGCACCGGCTCCGCGCACTGTTTCACGACGGACTCCAGCGCATCCGCCAGAAAGCGCCCGTAATTGTAGTTCGCAATGACGATCGAAAGCCGTATTTTCATTTGTTCCCTTTCACATTTCATTATTTTCCCCCGGCGTCGGACCGCAAGGGACTGCGGTCCCTACCGTGAGAGGGGGAATCCGGGCGGGCGACAGGGACGGAGGCCCCTACCGTAGGGCGAGGCGCAGACCCGCAGGGGACTGTGGGGCCGCTCTTCCGGATCTGGGCAGACAATTTCTCCGCTATCTTCTTTACCGTCAGGCGTTTCAGGAAATACCGCCAATGGATGCGCGGACGGTCCAGCCACGCGATTTCGCCCCACGTCAAGTCGTGTCCGTCAAACGCGATTATCTCGTTCGGGACGATCAGATAGGCCTTGTTCTTTTCGAACGCCGCCACGCGCGGATCCATGTCGCGGCGGAAGAAGTGGATGTAGACGCATTCCACCTTCTTCACCGACCTGTCCGGCAGCGCGAACCACCCGTGCAGATGGCCGTCCCGCCAGGTGAAGACGCACGGCACCGGTGCCGGGCGGGCGCCTTCCGTCAGTCCCATCCGTTTGTAGAGAGCCTCCGCCGCGTGAATGCGAAAGTGCCCGTAGCGGCAGTAGAAGTGCGCGAACGGAATGTCGTTCTGCTGCCGCGCCGACAGCGACGGCAGAATCTTCGACGGGAACTCGATTTCGTCGAAACAGCCGGACCCCTTCTCGGGGCTCTCCTGGGAAAGGATGGTACGCGTGAGCGGGTGCGCGAGGATGCCCGCGGTCAGGCGCACGTCGTTGCGCACGAGCGACAAGTGCCCCAGCGGGAGGATCTTGTCGTAGCCCGCTTCGCAGGCCCGCAGCACAGGCGTCAGATCGCCGTACAGGACATCGAAATCGGTCCATCCCCAGTAGTCCGCGTCTTTCAAGTCGTCCTCGAAGATCTTGCCGTATACGACCTTGAACTTGCACAGCCCCCAAGGGGTCGTCAAATCCGGCGCGTACCCGAGTTTGTCCTGCACGCGTTCCTTGAGTTGCGCGAACGAACAGGGGATGACCCGCAAATTCTCGGGGCAGGTGTACGCGGCGAGATCCGCGTCCGTATACAGCAGCCATGTGAACGCCGGATTGCGCCCGACCGTATCCAGCCAAAGCTGGAAGTAGGGCGGCAGCTTCCCGATGTAGACGCCAATGATCTTGATCTTCATATCGATGGAAACCTCTTACTTCGTGTCATGCTTCTCCGCCTCGAGTTCCATATCCGGCGGCAAGCGCATAGTGCCCCGGCCGACGGCCCGCGCAAAGAACAGACACGCGGCGAACAGCCCCAACATCCAGCGTCCGACAATCGGGCTGAAGAAAAAATTCCACAAGAAGGATGGAATCGTCAACGCGAAATACCCGTACCATTGCGGAATGGCGGCAATATAATGGCGCAAATGTTGATAGATAAGGTAGAGCCACCACAGGAAGAAGATCAACCCGAAAAGGCCGCACCAGATCCAGGCCGCCATGACATGCGAGTGCGTGGGGATCGGCATCACCCACCCCGTGCGCGCGGCACGAAGACGCATTGCATTATAGTAATGAATATCGCTCTCATCGCCGTATTTCAACAAAAACTGGAGGGCATAGCCGTCTTTATCCTCGGCCTGCGGACCATACCCCATGATGGGGCGATGGATAGCCGCCGGGATGGCCGTAAAGAATTCCTTGCGCCCTGACATGAGCAATCTGAGCATACCGCCGCCCTGGGATGTCTGCGCCTCGTATTTGCCGCGCGCAGCATCGCCCAACAATCCCGTCGACGCCGTGTAAGAATAGGCAAACTTGAACAGGACGACACCCAGCAAGCCCAAAACAACAAAAACAAGAAAGTGGCGGCTGATGCGCTGCATCTTCTCGCGGCTTTTGCGTCCGATAAGGATCAACAAGGAGCCCAAAAGGACCGTCAACGCCGCGCTGCGTCCGCTGGAAGACGAAACCATGGCAAACACAACGAAGGCTATCGGGGCGAGAATGGAATAGACGAGGGGCGTTTGCAGATAGGCCCCGATAATAGGGATTTGCCCGAACGCCCGAATACGGGAAATCCAGAACAAGGGGCCCCGTACGATGTCATACGTATCCCCTTGCCCGATATATGCGAACCCCGATTCGGTGACCGTGGCTGTCGGATTAAGCGCATAAATCGTGATGATGGAGGAGATGGCAACACCGAAGAAGAACCAACCGAGCCCGCGCATGTTTTGCCGCAGCAATTCGTAAAAACAGACGTAATACGCCAATATGCTGTAAAACACCGCAAACTGTTTTACAACATAGGGATACGGCGTATGATTCCACGCCGAACTCGCCAGCATACTGACGATCAAGCCCCCCATCATGAAGACAAACGGCAGAAAGCCTTCGCGCCGCATGCGGTAGTAATGCTTCAATACGAGAATGGGCGCGAGCGCGAAGACGGCAAATTCCGAAAGCGCAATAGTCCCGAAGAAGTAGACTTTCGTCTCGGCGAAAAGGCCCAGCAAGAACAACAGGAAGGCGATATGCCCGCGACGCCGCCGCTCAGCGGGAGGAATCAGGTCTTTGATTTTCATTTTTGGTTCATCTTCGTTCTTTGCGCTTTCGCTAGGCGATACGCGTCCTGCGTTGTTTTGTCCATCAGGCCACGCGGACCTTTCCCCCGTCCTGATACACGGCGATGACGTCTTTCACGAGCCGGACCGGATCCATCAACTGCGCGGTCCGCTGGGCGATTTCATGCCGCCAGGCCGTCCCGTCCGTTGTCTGGTAGTGTCCGTAGACCCACGCGAGCCCCTGCGCGTAGCTCGCGACATCCCCGTCCGGCGCGATCCAGCCCGTGACCCGGTGCGCAATGCCTTCGGCGCAGGCGGTCCGGTCGAACGCGACGACGGGACAGCCGCAGAGCAGCGCCTCGATTTTGGTCATGCCTTGCGTCTCTTCCCGCGAAGGGAAGGCAAAAACGTCCGCCTGCCGGTAGATCGCCGCCATCTGCCGCGGATCGCGCACTGTGCCGAAGAACCGCATGGGGAAGCCGTCCACTTGCGTTTCGGCGGAATCCTCCCCGAAGATCTGCAGTTCAATCCGCGCCTTCAGGTCGTCCGGCAGCCGCCCCAGGGCCTGGCGCAACTCGGCGAAGCCCTTGAAGGCGTTCGTGCGGCCACCCTGGGCGCCATAAAGGACCTTGAACGTGGACGCGGCGGCCGGCGCGCCCGCCCAGTTGAATAGTTGCGTGTCGATGATGTTGGGAACGACGAAAACGGGGCGTCCGCGCCCGATTACGGACCGGCGGCAGCACGCCGCCACCCATTCCGAGGGCGCGATGAAGGCGGGCGCGAGCCGTTCGACGAGACGCCGCTTGCGCGCGAAAAGCCAGCGTTCCAGCCCAGGCGCATTCGCCCGCGTGAAGCCCGCCACATAGCGGGTATCCCGGCAGGGATAGGGTTCGATGGCGTTAATCATGAAAAGGTCGTGCAGATTGACGACGAACCGGCAGGCGGGAAACCGCCGCTTCAGCGCCCCGAGCTGCTCGTAGCTGGCGAAATCCATGTTTATCCAATGGATGTGGATGGCGTCGGGCTTGAGCGTCCCCAACAGCCTCGCCAATCCCGGCAAGGGCAAGGCATTCAGGGAAACGGACTTGCGTACGGGCGTAAATCGCCAAATATCGCGCAAAACCTTGGCCAGGAGACGGTAAGCCAAATGGAGGAGGCCGCCGCGCGGCAGAACGTGCACATTCGGACCGGGTTCGCCTTGCCGGATGCAGACGAAATGCGAGTCCACGCCCGCCTTGAGAAGCGCGAGATGAAGCCGGGTCGCGGCAATCGCCGCCCCACCCGTGCCGTTTAGTCCGTATGTGCGCGCAAGATGTACGACGGTCATGCCCCCGCCCTTCCCGCTGTACCGGACATGGAGACGCCGCGGACGGGGAGGTGTCCGCGGGACTGCGCGCGTGTTTTGGCTTTTCTGTTCCTGTTCATGACGAATTCGGCGTTCGCCGCGGAGGATCCGTCCGCCCGGACGGAATCCACAACAAACGGACAACATTATACCCTTTTCCGTCCGCCGCGTCAAGCAGCGGGGGTATTAACCGTGTAGAAAATGTAGAGAATGTAGAAGAAACTCCGAGGAGCGACAAAGGCTTCCCTAACGTTCCGCCGCTTGCTTCGCCCACCCCGCCCCTACCGTTGGACGACCCACGCCCCCTCATTCTACATCTTCTACATTTTCTACACGGTTAACAAACTCCGATGGGCGACAAAGGCTTCCCTAACGTTCCGCCGCTTGCTTCGCCCGCCGCGCCCCCAACCCACAATCTCCACGATCTCCTGATCTCCACGGCTAATAACGATAGGCTCCCCCCATTCTACATTTCCTACACGGTTAACAAACTCCGACGGGCGACAAAGGCTTCCCTAACGTTCCGCCGCTTGCTTCGCCCGCCGCGCCCCCAACCCCATGGTAGGGGCGGCAGTCCCCTGCCGCCCGCCGCGCACCCCAAAACCGCGAAGCGGTCTCTCTAAAAAACCTGTTCGCTTGTGTTCGTGAGCGAAACCTGCGGAGCGTTCAGGCGAAACGTTAGTGGAGCCTTTTGTCGCTCCTCGGAGTTTCTTCTCCACGATCTCCACGTTCTCCACGGCCAATACCGTGCGGGCGGCAGGGGTCTTTCAACAATCTCTTGTGTAAAAAGAATGACGCTTTTGTTTATAGATTGCCCTTGATGTGTAAAGGAAAACGACTTTTCTTTACACATCGTCGTTATATTGATATCTTGGCATGGTTCACAAACAAATCTACAAGTTTTTGATTCACGTAGTAATTGCTCCGACCGACTTTAACTTTGTCCAGAAGTCCAAGCGCAACGATTTTATCAAGGTATTTGGCTGCCGTTGGACGTGAGACGGACATCGCCTTTTGCATGTACTCGATCTTGGTGTAAGGGTGGAAAAAGAGGTGATTGATCAATTCATGCTTGTAGACCGTGCCAAATGCAGGACGAAGCGCCTGTTTGAAGACATCCATCAGCTTTTTGATGCCGTTGACAATGAGTATGGTATGTTCCGCAGTTTGCTCAATGCCTTTTAACAGAAAGAATGTCCACGCGCGCCAATCCTCAACGGATCCGTCGGAATCCCGGACGGCCTGTATGAGACGGTAGTATTCCCGTTTATTTTGGGTGATGTAGCGGCTTAGATAAAGGACCGGAAGATCAAGAAGCCCGTTTACAATCAGAAAGAGAATGCAGACTATGCGACCCGTTCTTCCGTTGCCGTCATAAAACGGGTGGATGCTTTCGAATTGGTGATGAATAATGGCAAGCCGAACAAGCGGATCGAGATCGGTCAGCTCCTTGTTGTTGATGAATGTCTCGAGGTCGCCCATGTATCTCAAGACATCGTTTGCGTCTTGAGGCGGACGATAGACAACCGTGCCCTGATTGTCGCGAAGTTCCGTCCCGGGGACCTTCCGGAAGCCTGCACGATTGCCGACAAGGACCGATTGAATCTGCTGAATCATGTTGTTGGTCAACAGCGAGTTGCCGCGAACAAGACCAAAACCCGTCCGTATGGCTTCCCGATACCTGAAGACTTCCTTGGAGGCCGGCGAGGCCTCGAAGTTCTCGACCTTGAGTTCGTACCGATAAAGATCATCCTGGGTCGTGACAATATTCTCGACTTCGGAACTGTCTTTTGCCTCTTGAAGGGTTAACGTGTTGATGATGATGGACTCGTTCGGGATCGTATGAACGATACCCTTGAGTTCGGCGAGTTTCCGATGGGCGAGACTGGCTCCACCAACGTTTCGCCACTTGCTTCGCCCGCGCCGCCCCCAACCCAATGGTAGGGGCGGCAGTCCCCTGCCGCCCGCCGCGACAACCA
>ERZ808252.358-NODE-358-length-45989-cov-19.196869_pt1 | contig 45989 bp, 39 predicted proteins | sample MGYA00521242_ERZ808252 | MGnify/ENA primary metagenome ERZ808252 (study PRJEB31516, sample SAMN03275581) | gut metagenome | biome: mammalia-associated habitat; material: feces | host: Papio cynocephalus | place: Kenya | collected 2012-08-07 ...
GCCTGTGCAGCCACCCGCTTCTCCTCCTCGGGGTCTGTCGCGTCCCCGACTTCCCCCCCCCCTGAAATCCTACTCATAGAATATAGCCTGTCTTTAGCCATAAGTAATCATCATTTCGCACAAAAATAAGAAATGCACAGCCCGCGCAACGTTTATCTTTTTATCTATTCCCTCTACTTTAGACGAAAAACCAACTTTTTTGCGGATTTTCGATTGAAGGAATAGACCCGAAAATGATTGCGACAAAAAGGGACAAGACATTCGCCCAACGTTTTGCCGGCGTGCGAAAAATTGCGGCGGCGTTTTAGAAAAACACATATTCTTCTAAAACATAGGAGGATGTGGTTTTGATGCAATCCCCCAAAATATTAAAAAGTTTATTGGTAAAGAGTTCGGTATTGCGCCGGACTCTTTTCTTCTATAGAGTCAATTAATACTTCCCCAAATTTATCGGGTTAGCAGGTAAAACTTTCACCCATAAGATAATTTTCTACTCTATGCCAACATAGCAAAAAAGTGCCAGAATGTTTTATTCTGACACTTTTAGGTTTTCGGATTTAATTTGTTTATTTATTCCCCTTTTTCCATTTTAGCTTTCAACTCTGCAAGAGCATCTATGTCTCCAAGGGAATTTGCTGCTGCCTGATTCTTTATCTGGACATTTTCCTCTTTCTTGGAAGTCTTTGCATTATTATGTTTTTCTTCACGTGCATTATCTTCATAAGTGCGGCTGTGAGAGAGAATAATACGATGGCTGTCTTTATTGAATTCAATTACCTTGAACGGAAGTTTTTCGTTAAGCACTGCTTTTGAACCATCCTCTTTGGTAAGGTGTTTGGGAGTAACGAAACCTTCCACGCCATATTCCAGTTGCACAGTAGCTCCTTTGTCCATTATGTTCACAATTGTTCCCTCGTGAACGGATCCAACTGTAAACACGGTTTCAAACACGTCCCAAGGATTATCTTCCAATTGCTTGTGCCCGAGGCTCAAACGACGGTTCTCTTTATCTATTTCCAGAACGACAACATCAATATCTGCACCTATTTGTGTGAACTCAGATGGATGCTTGATTTTCTTTGTCCATGAAAGATCTGATATGTGGATGAGACCATCAATGCCTTCTTCAAGTTCCACAAATACGCCGAAATTTGTGAAGTTTCTAACCTTTGCCACATGCTTACTTCCTACCGGGTATTTAGTTTCAATATCCTTCCATGGGTCCTCTTTAAGTTGTTTCAAGCCGAGAGACATTTTGCGCTCTTCGCGATTAAGCGAAAGAATGACAGCCTCAACCTCTTCTCCTACCTTGAGGAAATCCTGTGCCGAACGAAGGTGCTGACTCCAACTCATTTCGCTTACATGTATAAGTCCTTCAACTCCCGGAGCTATTTCAACAAAAGCTCCATAATCAGCTATAACGATAACTTTTCCCTTTACGTGGTCGCCAACTTTCAGATTGGGGTCGAGCGAATCCCAAGGATGCGGAGTTAGCTGCTTCAATCCAAGAGCTATGCGTTTTTTCTCATCGTCAAAGTCAAGAATTACAACATTTAGTTTCTGACCGATTTCCACGATATCGTGAGGATCGTTTACACGTCCCCAAGAAAGGTCTGTTATATGAATAAGTCCATCTACGCCGCCCAAGTCTATGAATACACCATAAGATGTTATATTCTTTACAATGCCTTCAAGCACCTGACCTTTTTGCAGCTTGCTTATAATCTCTTTCTTCTGCGCCTCGAGCTCTGCCTCTATTAGAGCCTTGTGGGATACGATTACATTACGATATTCTTGATTGATTTTGACAACCTGGAATTCCATTGTCTTACCAACAAACACATCATAATCGCGTATGGGCTTCACGTCTATCTGCGAACCGGGCAAGAATGCCTCTATGCCAAATACATCAACTATCATGCCACCTTTTGTGCGGCTTTTGATGTATCCTTGTATAACTTCCTTGTCATTAAGAGCCTGGTTTACACGATCCCAAGCCTTTAGAGCACGCGCTTTTTTATGAGAAAGAATGAGTTGACCTTTCTTGTCCTCCAAACTTTCAATATAAACCTCAACAGTATCTCCAACTTTAACATCGGGATTGTAGCGAAAATCACTGATGGGAATTACGCCATCACTCTTGTAGCCTATATCCACAATAGCCTGACGTTTGTCGAGAGCTATGATTTTGCCTTCAACTACTTCGTGTTCGCTTACTTTGTTTAGCGTTTGGTCATAGGCTTTTTCTTCTGCCTCTTTTTGAGTAGCAGTTTCCACTGTTCCTTTCTCGTAGGCATCCCAATCGAAGTTTTCAACCGGAGTGTTCTTAATTTCTTCCATTTGTTTTTGTTAAATAAACATGTTAGACTTTATGTTTTTGCATCTCGCATGGCTTAATGCGGGTGCGAAGTTAGACATTTTATTTCATATCATCCATACAATCAATGGTTTTTTATCACAATCAAGGTTTTTATTTTGTACAGAAAGCCAATGCTTATGCGATAAACTTTGAAAACACTAACTTTGCATTCGAAACATCCGTATGTTATGCTGAGATTATTTGTTTATATGGTGTTGTGCTCAGCCATGGTTTCATGCACAGGTGGGAAAAACCAGACACCCCAAGGTTTCTCCAATAAAAATGCATCGGGCGTTCATTACGACCTTGGCGAAATAGAAGAGTCCGGTGAGATTATAGTCGTAACAATGTATGGACGCGACACATACTACGAATACCATGGCAAAGGAACAGGACTTGCTTTCGATTTGCTTTCTGATTTTGCAAAAAGTGAAGGCTTGGGAGTGAGAGTAGAAACTACAAACGACACAGCCACAATGATAAAGATGCTTTCCTCGGGAGAAGCCGACTTAATCATTTCACCACTTCCAAAAAAATATGCAAATGCCAACAAATTAAAAATATGCGGTATGCGAAATGGCAGCGGTGAAAACTTTTCCGGCTGGGCAGTACGATACGATCAGCCTGAGCTTGCAAAGGCACTTAACGCTTGGTACAAGCCCGGCATGGAATCGGATATCAACAAAATAGAGAAAAAACATATTGGTCATCCCATGATTAAACGCCATGTAAGAGCCCCATATATTTCACGCAGCAAAGGCATTATCTCGCAATATGACTCGGAATTCATAAAAAGCAGCCGCCATGTTGGGTGGGATTGGAGGCTTATAGCCGCCCAATGCTATCAAGAATCGGGCTTTGACCCTAATGCCGTATCATGGGCCGGAGCAAAAGGGTTAATGCAAATAATCCCTTCAACAGCTTCATTGCTTGGAATAAAAGACATCTATGACCCCGAAGAAAATATAGACGCAGGATGTAGATATCTGAAAAAAATCTACGGCAGCTTCCATGACGTGCGTAACCGTATTGACAGAATCCGCTTTACATTAGCCGCCTATAATGGCGGTCCGCGCCATATCCGCGACGCTATGAACCTTGCCAAGAAGCATGGTAAATCCCCCACGAATTACAATGAAGTAAGTTTTTTTATTCGAAATCTGGACAAACCGCAATATTATAATGATCCTGTTGTAAAATACGGATTTATGGTTGGCAGTGAAACCTATAATTACGTGGAGTCGATAATGCTTCGCTGGGAAAAATATCGTGGAGGGAAAAGCGTTGCAACACTTAGCGATAACGTCATAGTTTCCCCATTCTCTCCGCGACAATCGAACAGGCGCAATCGTTTCACTCGCGAAAAAACAGAAATTATCAATTTGAAGGACTCCATCTGAGCGGATGTGTGAGTTCGGATTTGTTGTTTCCTAAAAAGTCAAAATACAATTGTGCTGTCTGCAAACGCGGCTCATGGTGTATGCAATACAGCATGAACTTACCTGCGTCAAGCCCAACTAAAACTACAGGAGGGTGTGTCAAAAGCTCACTAAAATGAATGTCACGATGTAGAAGTTTCTCTATCTTACGACAAGAATAGATGTTGTTCATATATGCGTAAACGATAACTTTGAGCATCATGCGAGGATGGTAAGCACAACGGCCTGTTCCGTGATAGAGTTTATGGAACTTGCTCAAGTCAAGCATGTCTATTACGGCCGAAATGATTCGTACACGGTCGTTTTCTGCTATATTTTCATCTATTCTTTGTGGAAAAAACTATGTCCTATGTAGAATAAATTATGTCTGATATAATTCAAACTACATCAGACCTTTTTTTACCTTGCACAATATGTTGAAAAACAAATTGCTGCCACTTAAACTTTTTTATAAGTGTACTTATGGGCATTCAATGCGTTACGCAAACTTGACGGTATTTGTGGTTTCAAAAAAAACGGCTGCATTAATTTTCAAACTTATCCACTTGTGGAATTTATGATTTTCGTAATTTTACACGGCAAACAAAATCAAAAAGATATTAATGAGAACAAGGTTATCCCTCGTGAGCATGGTTCTTGTCTTTACGCTATGCTGCCATGCCAATTACCAGCCAAGATTTTCCACCGCAGGTTTTTATCAAATGCCTAATACAGGAAGAGAGGTTTTCTCCATGAATCCTGCGTGGAGAATGTATAAAGGACATATTGAAGGTGCCGAGAAAAAAGAATTCAATGACAAAGATTGGAAGATGTGTTCCTTGCCCGACGGAACGGAGTTGCTGCCGAGCGAAGCGAGTGGTTGCGTGAATTACCAAGGAGAAACATGGTATCGCAAACATTTCATGCCTGAGGAAACTTGGCGGGGCAGCCGTCTCGTATTGCATTTTGAAGCCATTATGGGAAAGTCGAAAGTTTGGATAAATGGGAAACTTCTGACAGAGCACAAAGGCGGGTACTTGCCTGTCATTGTTGATATAACAAACGAGCTGCTGTACAATGAGGACAACGTAATAGTGGTTGTTTCAGACAACAGCGATGATGCTTCATTTCCTCCGGGAAAATTTCAAGATGTACTTGATTTTACATACGCCGGAGGAATTTATCGCGACTGCTGGCTAATCAAACATGGCAACGTTTTCATTACCGATCCAAATGAGGAAAACGCTGTAGCCGGAGGCGGAGTGTTTGTGGCATACGACAAGGTCTCGGGAAAATCCGCCGACATTATACTCAACGCCAACGTACGCAATTCTACGAGCAAAAACTTCAAAGGAAAAATTCTATACGAAATTATAGACAAAAACGGAAATAAAGTAACTTCGTTCACATCGCCATTGTCCGTTACCGCAGGAAAGAGTTCCATTGCATCAATCCGCCACACGCTAAAAAAAGCACATTTGTGGTCTCCCGACGACCCATATCTGTATAAGCTGAATGTATTGGTCAAAGACAACAAAGGAAAAATCGTTGATGGGTATTACCAAAGAATAGGCATAAGAAGTTTTGAGTTTAAGGGCACTGATGGGTTTTGGCTAAATGGCAAACCCTACCCGGAACCGCTTATCGGGGCAAACCGACATCAAGATTATGCCGTTATCGGAAACGCTTTGTCCAATAGTTTGCATTGGCGTGACGCGAAAAAGCTGCGCGATGCGGGACTGCGTGTCATACGCAATGCACACTACCCCCAAGACCCTGCATTCATGGATGCCTGCGATGAACTGGGACTTTTTGTTATCGTAAACACGCCCGGTTGGCAATTCTGGAACAACGAGCCACAATTTGCCGAGTTTGTCTATAACGACATTCGCAACATGGTGCGCAGAGACCGTAACCGTCCGTCAGTATGGCTATGGGAACCGATACTTAACGAAACATGGTATCCGGACGACTTCGCAAAGAAAGTAAAGGATATTGTCCACGAAGAATACCCCTACCTTTCGTGTTATTGCGCCTGCGACATGACGGCAAACGGAAGTGAGAATTACGACATACAGTTTACACATCCTATAGGTGGTGAAGCTGCGTATTCCATAAAAAAGCTCGATCCGAAGAAAACCTATTTCACCCGCGAATGGGGAGACAACCCTGACGACTGGAACGCACAAAATTCGCCAAGCAGAGTGAGTCGCGCTTGGGGAGAAGTACCCATGCTTGTACAAGCAGAAACTTATGCGCATTTGGACTATCCCTACACCACATACGATGTGCTTTACAGCTTAAACAGGCAACACATAGGCGGATGTTTGTGGCATTCTTTCGATCACCAACGCGGGTATCATCCTAATCCTTTTTACGGAGGCATTATGGATTATTTCCGCCAGCCCAAACTTTCATATTATATGTTTTGCGCCCAAAGGCCGTTGCAAAAAAACGAAAATCTGATTGCGGAAAGCGGTCCTATGGTTTACATTGCAAATTCGCTCACGCCTTTTTCTCCTGCGGATATAACGGTTTACAGCAACTGCGATGAAGTGAGGCTAACGTATGCCACAAAGGGAAAGACATACAATTACACAAAAAAGAAAAAAACAAAAGGCATGCCCTCGCCTGTTATAGTGTTTAAGGATGTTTTTCGTTTTGTTGACGACAAAGAGCTTGCTATGAACGGCAAAGGGGCGGAATCCTTTCTGCTTGCAGAAGGTTTGGCAAACGGCAAAGTTGTTGCGACACACAAAGTAAGACCGGCACGGCGTCCAACAAAACTGATGCTTAAAGCCGACAGCGAAGGTATGCAAATGATTGCCGATGGTTCAGACCTTATGACGGTTGTTGCATCGATTACCGATGACTACGGCACAGTGAAACGCCTTAGCAACCAAAAAGTCTTATTCAATATTGAAGGTCCGGGCACCTTGTTGGCAGACGCAGAAACTTTCACAAACCCCCGGGACGTGCAATGGGGTACTGTACCAATCATTGTACGTAGCACAACTGAGTCCGGTACGATAAAAATACGTGCCTCTGTTGTTTGGAAAGGCAAAACCACTCCGATAGACGGCGTGATCGAAATCAAAACAACAAGGCCTTCCATACCATTCATTGCCAATGAAAACGAATTAAAGGCCATGCCTAAAACTCCAATCGTCAAGACATGCGGCACAACCAATGGCGATGACAACAACGCTGTCTCCAAAGAACGCTTGAAAGAGGTGGAAAAACAACAGCAGGAATTTATGTAAGCTCCGCAAGAAAATAGCCAACAAGCAAAACCAAACATATAAATCGTAATTGTTATGGGATACTCTTAAATTGACACAAAATCATACACAGGTTTCTAATTGTGTTCTCCCAATGTCAAGGCATAATTGCACAGCTTGCAAGCACGGCTCAAATTGTCGCACTTTAGAGCATTAATCATGCGCCTGTGTATAGCACAAATTTACATCTGAAATAGGAAAAACTACATCGGATGTAGTTTTTTCTACATCGGACGTAGAAAAAAATATATCAGAAAACAATTTCGGAATAAGCAGAGGCGAATGGAAAAGGCAGAGTTGTCGTGCCTTTTCTAAATGCATCGGAACAATCCTTGTTTTATTGATGGGGGATTACTTTTTCAAAAAATCATCCGCAACGCCTGCTTGTGGGCATTGCGGATAGGATTTCCATGCTGTTTTGTGTCTTAGCGGGCAGCAATAAATTTTACAGGCGTTTTTCGCTTGAACGGTATGCTAAAAAATCTCCAACAATGAAATTGCTTCCGCCTATATAAATTACGTCATTAGGAGCGCTATCTTCCATTGCCGCTTTGTATGCTTCAGCAACATTAGGATAGTGCATGCCAATCAGTTCGTGCTTAGCGGCCATGGAATGTAGGGTTCGCTCATCCATGGCTCTCTTTACCGATGCTTTTGTAAAATAATATCTGGCTTCTTTCGGCATCAGCTTTAGGGCGGAGTTAATGTCCTTGTCTGAAACCATTCCGATGATGATGCGGATTTTTCCGGCTTTAATGCCTTTTAGTTGTTGCATATTATACATCAAGCCGCCGGGATTGTGTCCAGTGTCAAGAATAACCGTTGGTTTGCCGGAAAAAACTTCCCAACGTCCGTGCAAACCGGTAAGTTTCCCCACGTGTTCAAAACCATAGCGTATTGCCTCGTCTGTGATGTTGAAACCTTTTTTACGAAGTTCTTTAACTGTGCATAAAATGGTATTTGCATTTCTTTTTTGGTAGTCTCCGCCCAATTCGTAATGGAGTTGTTGCGCAAACATATTAGTGTCAAGCATTATTCCATTCGCGCAATGGGTATAAGATTTTACTATGGGCTTGGACTCCGCAAACACAATAGGTGCGCCTACAGCCTTTGCCGTTTTTTCAAAAACGTCTTTTGTGTCTTTAACGGTTTCGCCAATAACGGCGGTTATGCCGTGCTTTATTATTCCTGCTTTTTCTTTTGCAATTTGTGTCAGAGTGTTGCCCAAAAATTGTGTGTGGTCAAAACTAATGTTTGTGATAATAGACACTTCTGGCTTTATAATGTTGGTGCAGTCAAGTCTTCCGCCCAGACCTACTTCGATAACGGCTACATCGATTTCCTGTTTGGCAAAGTATTCAAAGGCAAGTGCTGTTGTAAGTTCAAAAAACGATGGATGCAAAGGTTCAAAGAAATCGCGTTCCTTTTCAACAAAATCAATTACATCCTGCTTGGGGATTTTTTTGCCGTTAACCCTTATTCTTTCCCTAAAATCAACAAGGTGCGGCGATGTGTATAACCCGGTTTTATATCCGGCTGTTTGCAATATTGCAGCAATGGTGTGGGCGCATGAACCTTTCCCGTTTGTTCCTGCAATGTGTATGGTTTTGTATTTGGTATGGGGATGTCCGAAATGGGTGTCTAAAGCAATAGTGTTTTGCAGCCCATCTTTATAAGCTTCCGCACCAATGTTTTGAAACAGTGGTGCGGAAGTGAAAAGGTAGTTTACCGTTTCTTCGTAATTCATAAATTTGTTCTGTTGTCAGTCGAACCAAGCTCTGAATTTTTGGAATATGGTTTCCTTTATATCCTTATTAGGCTTTATATTCTCGCTTTCTTTAAGAGTTTCGAGAGCCTTCTTTTCCTCTTTTGTTAAAGTTTCCGGAATGTATACGCTGACATTTACAATTAAATCTCCCATGCCGCTTCCGTATCCTTTTACGGCAGGCAAACCTTTTCCGCGCAGACGCAAAACTTTTCCTGGTTGCGTTCCGGGCTTTATGGTGATTTTTGACATACCATCGATAGTAGGGATATCAACCGTATCACCAAGGGCTGCCTGAGGTACAGACAGGAGCAGGTTATATACGAGGTCGTTCCCGTCTCTTACAAAAGTGGGATTGGGAGCTTCTTCTATCACAACTTGCAGGTCTCCGTTCATACCTCCATGTCGTCCTGCATTTCCTTTTCCCGGAACGTTTACTACCATTCCTTCCGAAACACCGGCCGGGATATTAACTTCCACAACCTCATCGGCTAATACAACTCCTTCGCCGTTGCAATGCTTACATTTGCTTTTTATTATTTTGCCTTCTCCATGACAAGTAGGACAGATTGTTTGGGTTTCCATTATGCCGAGAATAGTGCGTTGCTGGCGTATAACTCGTCCTCGTCCATGACAAGTGGGGCAAATCTCGGTTGAAGAGCCTTTTTCGGCTCCGCTACCGCCGCATTCACTGCATTTTACATATTTCTTAACCTTGAACTTTTTTGTAACCCCTTTGGCAATTTCTTCAAGGGTGAGTTTTACACGCAAACGCAAGTCGCTTCCCGACGGTTGAGTCCCCGATGCACCTTGTGCATTCCCGAAACCACCTCCAAAAGGATTGTGCCCATTAAATAAGTCTCCGAACATACTGAATATGTCATCCATATTCATTCCGCCGCCTCCTCCGAAGCCTCCGTTATTAATTCCGGCATCCCCGAATTGGTCATATCTTGATCGCCTTTCCGGGTCGCGTAATACGTCATATGCTTCGGCGGCTTGTTTGAATTTTTCTTCGGCTTCTTTGTCGCCGGGATTACGATCTGGGTGATAGCGTATGGCCAGTTTTTTGTATGCAACCTTTATTTCATCAGCGGTAGCCGAACGCTCAACACCCAAAATTTTGTAATAATCTTTATCTGTACCTCCCATGATATTTGCTTTTGCTAATACCGTGTTTTATTGTCCAACGGCAACTTTGGCGTGGCGTATTACTTTGTCGTTAAGTTTGTAACCTTTTTGCACGCAATCAATAACTTTGCCCTTTGTCTCGTCGCTTTGACTTGGAATCATGGCTACAGCTTCGTGAAAATCTGTGTTGAAATCCGCATTGGTTGTATCGATGGTTTTTAGTCCGTTTGTTTCCAAAGCTTTCATGAATTTTTGATAAATAAGCTCTACACCTTTTTTCAGAGCTTCTTCATCTCCTGATTTTTTCATGTTTAGCAATGCTCTTTCAAAGTCGTCGATAATTGGAAGTAAAGAGGATATCACGTTTTCCCCGCCATTTTGTATCAATTCGCTTTTTTCTTTCAGTACACGTTTGCGATAGTTGTCGAATTCAGCTGCCTGCCGTAAGTATTTGTCTTTCAAATCGGCTATCTGTGCCTTGTATTCTGCTTCTTTGTCTTTGCTTTCGTTTGTGCATTCTTGTGCTTTATCGGTCTTAGCGGTTTCCTCGGTTTTTTCCGTGCATTTGCAACCATTAGTCATGCATTGCTCGTCTTTATTGTTTTTTTTATTGCTCATTTCAGTAAATGTTTTTATGGATGTAAGCAAAAAGTGTACCAATCATATTTTATCTCAAATATTCTGCGCCGAACTGGAGCGGCAGCAGTGTTTTGGCATCTTTTATTACGTAAATTCTTTCTGCTCCGGCTAATAAAAGCTCAATGGGCTGTTTTTGTCTGTTTGCGGTTTCTAAAATCACCTGTCGGCATGCTCCGCAAGGAGATATGGGCAGTTTGGTAAATTTCCCATTGCTTTTTGCGGCTATTGCAATACGCTTGACAGGTTCGCGCGCATGGTTGGCTTTGACATAGTAAAGAAGACTGCGCTCTGCGCACATACCCGAGGGATAAGCTGCATTTTCCTGATTGTTTGCCTTAAAAAACAAGCCGTTCTCAAGTTCCAATGCGGCTCCAACAGAAAAATCAGAATATGGAGAATAACTGTCGGCACATGCTTCTTTTGCCTTTTCTATCAGTTTTTTGCGCTTGGCATCAAGCTCCGTGTATTGCAATACGGTTATTTCTGTTTTTATGTCAAATACTTCCATCTTTTGCAGTTCCTTTCGTGTAGCAAAATTAATATAAAATATAACGCCACGTTGTTTGTGGGTATTGTAGTTAACCGTAAAACAAATAGGGTGCTCTTTTTATGGGTGTGGCGAATATTTGAAATCATTATAAAATACGACAGTACATGAATACAAATAACGTGAGAAAATGTAGTTCGCATAATAACATAATTATAAGATATTTATATTCTTTTTATAAGGGAGGCGTTGTTTTGCTTCGATGTCGATTAATCGTAACAGCGTTTGTTTCACAGGTTTTGGCGCATAATGTAACGAAATATCATACATTGTTGTAAAGACAATGTTTTTAGGATGTTAAGATATTCAGTAAAGGAAAGTGTTGTTAACAAGTTTGCTCAACATGAGAATTTTTACCATCTTTGCAAAAACATCAGGGCGTACCCTTAACCGTGGTACGTTTGGTATGTAAAGCATGCACAATAGCATAACACTATAATTACAGACGGTTTTTTCCTGCCGTTTTGTTTGGCTTGCGGGTTTGAATGTCCGTGTAAATTGAAAATTGAATATATAATGCTTGGCAATAAAGAAAAGTGGAGTAGGTGTCTTGAATTCATCTGCAATAATGTTGGAGAAAAACCTTTTTCAACATGGTTCGGCCCGATAGTTTTTGAAGGTATTAAAAACAAGCAGGCTGTGCTCAGGGTGCCGTCCAATTTCTTTTGCGAATATATAGAAGAGCATTATATAAAAGTACTCCGTTCTGCTATTGAACTCGAGTTTGGCAAAGGCATTAATATTGTCTATAACGTGGTGATAGATTCGGGCGATGGGCTGGTAGAAAAAGAGATGTCTTCACCAAAAGATAAGCCAAAGCCTGAGTATGTGGGAAACAAAGGTCCTGAGCTGATAGACGGCATTACGGGAAAATACCCGCAAACGCTTAACTCAAGATTAAATCCCGACAATACGTTTGACAATTTCATAGAGGGATCGTCAAATAAATTGCCACGCAGCATAGGAATGTCGATTGCTGACAATCCGGGGCAGATGACGTTTAATCCATTTTTTATATATGGCAAATCAGGGGTTGGAAAGACACATTTGGTAAATGCAATAGGAAACCGCATTAAGGATAACAGTCCTTCTACAAGAGTGCTTTACGTGTCTGCACATTTGTTCATGGTGCAATATGGCGATGCTTCGCGTCAAAATAAACGCAATGACTTTATAAATTTTTACCAAAGCGTTGATGTTCTTATAATCGATGACATACAAGAACTCGCCGGGGAAACGAAAAAAGCAACACAAGAAGCCTTTTTCCATATATTCAACCATTTGCAGCAAACGCGCCACCAACTGATAATGACAAGCGATCGTCCGCCAGTGGAATTAGAGGGAGTGGAAGACAGATTGCTCACAAGGTTCAAATGGGGGCTGGTTGCCGAGCTTCAAAAGCCCGATGTCAAACTTGCAAAAAAAATACTTTTGAACAAGATAAAACGTGAAGGCTTGGTTTTCCCCAAAGAAGTAGTGGATTATATTGCATCCAACGCGTCTGAAAACATCCGTGATTTGGAAGGGGTTTTGAATGCCATTTTGGCATATTCCGTTGTGTATGATTCCGAGGTTGACTTAGAGTTGACAAAGCGTGTGGTTGCACGTTCGGTTAAACAGCGGGACAAAAATATTACGGTTGAGAAGATTTTGGAAAAAGTCGGGGCTTTTTATGAGGTCAGTACAAAAGAAATTTGCTCGGCTTCGCGCAAGCAACGCATAACGTTGGCGCGTCAGGTAGCCATGTATTTTGTGCAAAAATATACCGGTCTGTCTTATTCTCGTATAGGAAGCGTTGTTGGCAAACGCGATCACTCAACGGTACTTCATTCATGCTCCGTGGTGTCTCGCAGAATAAATTCTGATAAGCCGTTCAGAAAAGATTTGGAAAATATAGAGGCGAACTTGTAAATTTCCGTGCGATAAGCGGCTGTTTTGCAATATTGTTGCCGTATTGCTTTGTCATGATTGCTTCGCTTTTAATGCGGCAGGTGCAGGGAGTGTGCCATATGCCCCTGCGGGGATGCAAAATAAAAACCTGTAGCCATTTTTCAAAAATCCACGAAAACTACATTTGATGTAAGAAAAACTATGTCCTATGTAGAAAAAATTACATCGGACATAGAAAAAACTACATCGGACATTGTTTTTGTTTGACGTTATCATGGTGTTGCAAACGCACAATTTGTTGCCGTTTGCCATGGAATTAAAATGTCTCTGCAACAAGGCGACTTTTGTATTTGTCCGGAACCATCTTTTTCGACTTAGGGCAACGAGAAAACTCTTGAGGCAGAAATACCCGGGAATTCTTGTTTTTTCGAGTCAATGCTTTTTTCGTTCATTTAATGCAGAGTCTGTTCCCAACCCAAAAAGAGCGAAGTCGCCTTTTACGGGATCGCCCGGAAAAACTTCGGAAAGGGTATTTGTTATTCGCTTGGCAGAAACAAGCGAATAGGTTTCGTTTGCGGTTATTCCCAATGCTTTTGCAACATGAAGCACATGGGTGTCTAATGGTATTATAAGTTCTCCGCTGTCGAACTTTTTCCAAATCCCCAAATCCACGGGAGAATTTTTACGAACCATCCAGCGCAAGAACATATTTACTTTCTTTTGAGGACTTTTGGGGGAAATTCCAAGAAACCCGCACATCTTTTGCATGGCGTTACCTTGAAATCGCATGATATAGTCTTCAAGGCAATCGGCATAATAATATGCGGTATATAGCTTTTCAAAAACTTCTCTGAAATCAGATTTGCTTATCATGCGGTAAAAGCTGCCCGAATCGCCACGATGGAAATCTTTTTCAAATTTTCTTTCCGCCACATATCTGCATGGGGATTCGCCCATCATTGTGCAAAGTTCACCGACTTTTTTTATAATTTGTTTTCGGTTCCCAAAGCTCATTAATGCCGCAGTCAAGCCTGAAATTTCTATATCTTGTTTATGCTCATAGCGATGGGGAAATTGCACCGGGTCGGTTTTAATGAAACTTTCTGTCTCATATTTGTCTACAGCCTCCGTAAGCCTATGTTTTAACTCTATGCTCACCATGATACACAAAAGTAGTCTTTTTATATGGTTTGCGAATGGACCGACACGTTAAAATGCCGAAAGAATCATATAAAAGAGCATTATACACTAAAACACTCGCTTTTTTGCATTGATGACATTTTTGTATATTGTAGAAATATTGTAATTTTGAAAATCAAAACTGCGGACGCGCAGAAAGCGCCGCAATTTTCAACTAAGACATAATGGCAGAATTAGAAGACAGAATTATTAAGGTCAACATCGAGGAAGAGATGAAGAGCTCATACATCGACTACAGCATGTCGGTTATTATTGCACGCGCTCTTCCTGATGTACGCGATGGCTTCAAGCCTGTGCATCGCAGAATACTTTTCGGAATGATGGGGTTGGGAAATACCCATGACAAACCATATAAAAAGGCGGCCCGCATAGTAGGCGAAGTGCTTGGCAAATACCATCCTCACGGAGATTCCTCTGTTTATGGTGCCCTGGTGCGCATGGCGCAAAATTGGAACATGCGCTACACGCTGGTAGATGGTCATGGTAACTTCGGTAGCGTGGATGGCGATTCTCCGGCTGCGATGCGTTATACGGAGGCACGATTAACATCATTGGGAGAAGCAATGATGAGGGATATCGACAAAGATACTGTTGACATGACAAACAACTTTGACGACACCCTGCTGGAGCCTTCGGTAATGCCTACACGAATTCCAAATTTTTTGGTAAACGGAGCAAGCGGTATTGCTGTTGGTATGGCAACCAATGTTCCAACCCACAATTTGAGAGAGGTAATAGACGCTTGCGTTGCATACATAGACGATTCCGACATTGACGTTGAGGGGCTGATGAAATATATAAAAGCCCCGGATTTCCCCACAGGAGGTTTCATATACGGAATGTCCGGCGTGAAAAACGCCTATGAAACAGGGCGCGGACGAGTGATAATGCGTGCGCGGGCGGAAATCGAAACAGGTGAACAACACGACAAAATTGTAATCAGCGAAATCCCATACGGTGTAAACAAAAAAGAGCTCATTATTTACATAGCCCAGCTTGTAAGGGAAGGAAAAATTACAGGCATAAGCAACGTCAATGATGAAAGCGACCGTAAGGGCATGCGTATAGTTGTTGACATTAAGCGCGATGCCAATGCCAATATCGTGCTCAACAAACTGTTTAAGTTGACTGCACTGCAAACAAGTTTTAGCGTAAACTGCATAGCTCTTGTAGGTGGTCGTCCCAAACTTTTGAATCTTAAGGATTGCATAAGGCTTTTCGTGAACCATCGTCATGATGTCGTTATACGCCGCACCAAGTTCGAACTTAAAAAAGCTCTTGATCGCATACATATTCTTGACGGTTTGATAATAGCCAGCGACAACATTGACGAGGTAATAAGGATAATAAAGACTGCCGCAACTCCGCAGGAAGCCATAGAGAACCTTTGCAAGCGTTTTGAACTTGACGATATACAGGCACGCGCCATTGTGGAAATGCGTTTGCGACAGCTCACGGGACTAATGCAAGAACAACTTCATGCAGAACACCTTGAACTGGAAAAACGTATAGAGTTTTACAATCAGATTCTCAATGACGATGAAGTCTGCCGCAAGGTTATCAAAGACGAACTCATAGAAGTCAAGGAAAAATACGGCGATGACCGACGCAGCGAAATAGTATGTGGCAACGAAGATTTCAACCCGGAGGATTTTTATTCTGACGATGAAATGGTTATAACGCTAAGCCACATGGGCTACATAAAGCGCACCCCGCTAGCAGAGTATAGGTCGCAAGGACGCGGAGGCGTAGGAAGTAGGGGAGGAAGTACTCGCGACAAGGATTTTATCGAGTACATGTATCATGCTACGATGCACAACACCATGCTGTTTTTCACCCAAAAAGGACGTTGTTACTGGCTAAAAGTTTACGACATTCCGGAGGGCACAAAAAGCTCAAAGGGACGTGCAATACAAAACATGCTTAATTTGGCGGCAGATGATAGCGTAAATGCTTGTCTTCATATAAAGAATCTTTCTGATAGCCAATTCTGCGACACACATTATGTAGTTTTCTGCACCCAAAAAGGCATTATCAAAAAAACCAGCCTTAAAGAGTATTCGCACCCGCGTGCAAATGGTGTCAACGCCATTAATATAATGGAAAACGATAAGGTTATAAGCGTATGTCTTACAAGGGGAGATGAGGAAATCCTTGTTGCAGACAAAGAAGGGCACGCCATACGCTTTAATGAGAAAACCGTTCGTGCTATGGGAAGGAACGCCACCGGCGTTCGGGCAATGCGCATAGAAGGTGATAACGAAGCTGTAGGAATGGTGAGCGTTTGCAATCCTGAAAAAGAAACTGTACTTGTAGTAAGCGATCAAGGTTATGGAAAGCGTAGCAACGTAGAAGACTACCGCATGACAAACCGTGGTGGCAAGGGTGTGAAAACCATGAATATTACAGACAAAACAGGACAGCTTGTCGCAATTAAAGTTGTAAGCGATGAAGACGATCTTATGATTATAAATGTCAGTGGAATAACGCTTCGCCTTCACACTTCAGATATACGTGTTATGGGGCGCGCCACACAAGGCGTGCGCCTAATAAACCTATCCAAGCGCGGAGACACCATTGCAAGCATCTGCCGTGTGCCCAGAGAAGACGAGGATGAAGACGTGAATTTGGAAGGCGCAGAAAACCAAGAAAAAAACTCCACAGCTAAAACAGACGAAGAGTAATTATAAATAAGATGACAGACAACATAAAAAATAACATTTATCATGAAGAAACTTTTATGTATAGCAACCATGCTGTTTCCTATGTGCTCACTAATGGCACAGAATTCCCTTATATACAAGGCACAGGAAAAGCTTGACGAGAACAAAATTGACGAAGCTTGGGCTGCCATAGAGCCTGCTTTGACAAGTGGCAAAACCAAAAATCTTGCCGGAGCATATAACTTTGCAGGCGTTGTGCAAGGTAAAATATTAAGTGCAGAAATCACGAAAGCCGCTCAAAAGCAACCATTGGACACTATGAAGTTTATTAGTGCCTTAGACAAGGCTGTAGAGTTTTTTGAAAAGAGCTACAAACTTGACAACGCACCAGACGCGAAAGGTAGGATAAAACCAAAATATAACGAAAATGCCGAAGCTCCTTTTCAATGCAATAGGAAGATGATTTCGCAGATGATGAACTATTACGCCTATGCCGGTCAGTTCCTTAATTCCAATGGCAATCAGAAAGGAGCCTATGATGCTTTTGAGAAGTTCATCGAAATGCCTAAATCATTTGTTTTCACGAAAGAGCAGTCGGATTCCATTTACAAAGCAAACGCAAACGAATACTATACTGTAGCATTCTATACCACACTGCTTGCTTATCAGCTAAAAGATTACGACAAAGCATTGAAGCACATAGATTTTGCTTTGCAGGACACGGCACAAAAAAATAAAAACGACCTTTATTTCATCAAAGCTCAATCTTTGTTACAGAAAAAAGATACAGCAGCTTGGGTGAAATGTGCAACAGAAGCCATAACGGCTCTTCCAAACAACACGCAGTTTGTACAAAACCTGTTGTATTATTACAATATAAAGCACCTTGACAAAGAAGCTGTTGCTACTGCAGAAGATTTGGTTGAAAAAGCTCCAAACAACAAAAACGCATGGTATTCGGCAGGGTGTATATACCTAAACCAGACTAAAGATTTTGATAAGGCGCGTGAGTGCCTGCAAAAAGCCTTGAAGTTGGATCCTAATTTCCCTGATGCCAATTACAACATGGGAGTAACGTATGTTAACGAATTAATTTCGAAGAAAGACCAGTTTGTTACCAATCCGCGCAACCCCAAATATAAAGCCGATGTGGAAAAGGTAAAAGATTATTACCGTAAGGCACTCACATATTTTGAAAAAACACGTGAGCTTGTTCCCGACCAGCCCAAAGTATGGGGGCTCTCTCTGAAAAACATATATTATAACCTTGAGATGAAAGACAAGGAGAAAGAGATTGACAAAATACTAAAAGACAACGGTATTATTGGGGCAGACCAAACCGCAAAATAAAATTCAAACAGTATTCATAGTTAAAATCGGGGGCAATGCCATAAAGGTGTTTGCCCCCGATTTTTATTGATCGCCATCTATTCGTTCGCTAAAATCAACTATGTTGTAATTGTGGAATGATAATAATATAAGGTGTGTAGCCACATAGCTCCACGGCCAACAAAAAACAACTAACCAACAAATTGCGTTGCGGTGGTAATGTCATACGCTGCAATTATTGCAGAATCAAAAATTAAAGGCATCATCTGCGATGCGCCAAGAACTACATTTGATGTAGAAAAAACTATGTCTGATGTAGAAAAAATTATATCAGACGTAGTTTAAACTACATCAAACATTTTTCGTCTCTTGTAAATATTTGAAAAACAAAAATTGCCAAGCGTATAAAACTTGGTAGAGTTGTTACAATTCAAATCGTTGCAATTACAACAATACTTTTGTAAGCGTTCCTTGGAACGCAGCGTAATTACCACAATATTTAAAGGTTATTATGCAATAATCTTTCTATAGTGTTTTAGTCGTCCCTAAAAATCAATTACATTATCTAACCGGCCAATAAGTTAGTTCTGTTGCAACAAGAGGTATATTTGCAAAGAGAATTTTCCTTTTCCGTTAGGATGCTAATACGCTATCATGGCAGTTATTTTTTCAGGCAGCTTTGGCATTGCACCGTGTTGTGTGCAGACGTATGCACTTACGTCAACGGCAAGACGGTGGGCTTCGGCAATGGAATGATTTGCCAAAAGTGCAGAGCAGAATGCACCCGTGAAAGAGTCTCCTGCCCCTACGGTGTCTGCGACCTCAACTTTTGGAGTTTCAATGTACGAGCTTCCACTGTTGTCGGTGAACACATAGCTCCCTGTTGCGCCACAGGTGAGTATTATTGTGTTTATGCTGAAATTATCCATTATTCGCTTGCAGCCGGCATCGTAGGTTGTTTTGCCATATCCGAGCATTTCTGTAACAATGCAGAATTCGCAATCGTTTATTTTTAGAAGGTTGCAATTTTCAAGAGAGTGTTCAATAATGCTCTTGGTATAGAATGTTCCCCGCAGGTTTATGTCAAAAATTCGCAGGCAATCGGCGGGAGTAAGGCTTATTATTTTACGAATGGATTTGCGTGAAATCTCCGACCTTTGGGCGAGCGTTCCCCAACATATGGCTTTGCAGCAGCGCGCGGCTTTTTCCATGTCGGCGGTTATGGGAATGTTGTCCCATGCCGCGCCTTCGTTTATAACGTATGAGGGAACGCCATTGTGGTCAAGTTCCACAGATACGGTTCCGGTGGGGTAGGGCACATGCGGGGTGATATATTTCAAACCGTGCCATTTAAGCGCCTCAATGGTTTCCGTTGCCAGCTCATCATTACCTACTGCGCTTATTGCAAGGGCATCGTTTCCGAACTGTTGTGTGAAAAATGCAAAGTTGGCAGGGGCTCCGCCGAGTTTCCTCCCTTCGGGCAATAAGTCCCATAAAACTTCTCCGAGTCCTATTGTCAGTTTTTTCTTGTCCATTATAGTTTGTTTGTTGGCATGGTATGATTTGCAAATAATTGCCGATATTGTTTTTGGGGGTGGGTGGGTGAGTAGCTTTGCCGCAAAAACAAAAATCTCCGAAAGCCAATTGACTTTCGGAGATTTTGCCATATAGTTTTTTATTACGCTTCTGCTTTTTCAGTAGTAGCAATAACAGAAACAACGCTTCTGTCACGCTTCCCACGCTTGAAGCATACGGTTCCGTCAGCAAGTGCAAATAGGGTGTCATCGCTGCCTATACCCACATTCTTGCCGGGATAGTGTACTGTGCCACGTTGACGTACAATAATATTACCGGCTTTGCATACTTGACCGCCGAATATTTTAACGCCCAATCGTTTTGAAGCTGATTCGCGACCGTTCTTAGAACTACCTACACCTTTTTTATGTGCCATAATCTGTTTCCTCCTAAAATTATGCTACGACTTCTTTGATTAATACTTCTGTGAACTGTTCGCGATGTCCGTTCTTTTTGCGCTCGTCTTTGCGGCGTTTCATGTGGAAAACGATCACCTTGTCGCCCTTGACGAGAGGGCGGAGAACCTCACAAACCACTTTTGCACCTTCTACTGTGGGCGAACCTACGGTAATAGTGCCTTCATTGTTGGCAAGAAGAACCTTGTTGAACTCAACGCTCTGTCCTTCTTCGGCATTCTTTATGTGATGCACGAAGAGCTTCTTGCCTGCCTCGACCTTAAATTGTTGGCCGTTGATTTCTACAATTGCGTACATTAATTTGTTGTTTAATTGTTGTTCCCGGGGGCGTGGACTTGTCTGTGTGTCCAACTTTATTTGCCCTTAAAGGACTTTGCAGGCGCAAAATTACTCATATTCAATGAAACAGCCAAGGATTTTGATGGCTATTTGCAGTTTAACCATACGCAATGACTTGCTTTTGTTGATTTTGCGCTTTAAATTTTGGCGATTGGCACGGATTTCGCTTATGTTATTGCAGTGAAAACATAAAATACAGATATATGACAAAAGGTAAAATAGGGGTAACAACCGAAAACATATTCCCCGTCATCAAGCAATTTCTTTATAGTGATCACGAGATATTTCTTCGTGAGATAGTTTCTAATGCGGTTGACGCAACGCAAAAGTTGAAGACATTAGCCATGAAAGGCGACTTCAAGGGAGAACTTGGCGACCTTACCGTGAGGGTGGTTGTTGACGAGAAAAGTGGTACGCTTACGATAAGCGACCGTGGTATAGGTATGACAGCCGATGAGATTGACAAGTATATTAATCAGATTGCTTTCTCGGGTGCAAATGATTTTCTTGACAAATACAAGAATGATGCAAACGCGATAATAGGCCATTTTGGATTGGGCTTCTATTCCGCTTTTATGGTTAGTAAGGAAGTGGAGATTGTAACACGCAGTTACAAGGAAGGTTCGAAGGCTGTGCGCTGGGTGTGCGATGGATCGCCTTCATACGAAATTTCTGATGCTGAACGCGAAGATCGTGGCACAGATATAATTCTGCACATAGACGATGATTCAAAGGAGTATTTGGAAAAGAACCGTATACAGGGCTTGCTAACAAAATATTGCCGTTTCTTGCCTGTACCTGTGGCTTTTGGTAAGAAAACAGAATGGAAAGACGGCAAAAACGTAGAAACGGACGAGGACAATATAATAAACGAAACCAAACCTCTGTGGACTCGAAAACCTTCGGAACTGAAAGATGAGGATTATATAAAGTTCTATCACGAACTTTATCCTATGGCTGATGACTCGTTGTTTTGGATTCACCTAAACGTTGACTATCCATTCAACTTGACAGGTGTTTTGTATTTCCCGAAAATAAAGAGCAATCTTGACTTGCAGCGCAACAAGATACAGCTTTATAGCAATCAGGTGTTTGTTACCGACAATGTGGAGAACATAGTACCCGATTTCCTCACTCTGCTTCATGGCGTGATAGATTCTCCCGATATCCCTCTGAATGTAAGTCGCAGCTATTTGCAGGCAGATTCGAATGTTAAGAAGATATCTTCCTACATAACAAAGAAGGTTGCCGACCGTTTACAGGGAATATTCAAAAACGACCGAAAGAATTTTGAGAGTAAATGGGACGATCTGAAGATATTTATTAACTACGGTATGCTTTCACAGCCCGACTTCTACGACCGCGCAAAAGATTTTGCCCTTCTAAAGGATGTTGACGGCAAATATTATACTCTTGACGAATATCGCACTCTGATAAAGGACAACCAAACCGATAAGAACGATATGACGGTTTATTTGTATGCCAATGACAAGGACGCGCAATATTCTTATATAGAGAATGCAAAGGCAAAAGGTTATAGCGTGCTTTTGTTTGATGGACAGCTTGACACTGCTATGGTAAATCTTTACGAGCAGAAGTTGGAGAAGAGCCGTTTTTCACGCGTGGACAGCGATGCAATTGACCGTCTTGTTCAGAAAAAAGATGATGAAGCTAATAACAAGGACTCGGACAACGCGGTTTGCGGTGATGTTGCAGAGATGTTCAACTCACAGATTCCGCAGATAAAAGGTGCTTTGTTCCACGTTGAGACACGTGCGGCGGGCGAAGAGGCTGCTCCTGTAATAATTATTCAGAGTGAGTATATGCGTCGTATGAAAGAGCTGAGCCGCATAGAATCCGGCATGCAGTTTTATGGACAGATGCCTGATGAGTACACAATGATACTGAACAGCAACCACAGATTGATAAAAGAAATAAGCGAGGAAGGCGAGAAGGCTGTGGCTGACAAACTTCAGCCAATCAATGCAGACTTAAAAGGTTTGGAGGCGCGTCATGCCGCTCTTCATCAAGAGCAGGAAAAGAAAAAGGCAGACGAAATAACCGATGAAGACCGCAAGAAATTGAAAGAATGCGATGAGCAGATAAGCAAACGCCGCGAGGAACGCAAAGCTGTGCTCGCAGAATATGCAAAAGGAAATGCCACGCTTCATCAGTTGGTTGACCTTGCTTTGCTGCAAAATAATATGCTTCGCGGGGAAGCACTCAGCAAGTTTATATCGCGTAGCATTGATATGATAAAGTGATAAGACAAACTTAGTGCTTGAAAAAAGCCACCTGTTTGCTCTAATAGTGCAATGCAGGCGGCTTTTTTGTTTGTGTATTGAGGGGCTTATTGTGCTTGTGCCTTATTTTTCTGCAGCGCTTTTGACATATTTGGTTTTTTGAATGCTTCCTTCGGCGCATAATAGCAGGGTGTCTTGCTTAATAGACACAATGTTGAATGTATCGTAGTGCATAACCGGGTGGGCAGACATGGCATCGCATTTTGTGAGTACAAGCTTTGCGTTTTTTATGTCCCAATTTTTGTATCGCATTCGTACAGGCTTTTGTGTAATAGTGTTGGCATATCCGTCTTCGCCCAAAGTAAAACCTGTTGCGGCAGGGTCTCCTATGGAGTCTCCTGTTAGCCAACGTCCTACCAGGGATGATATGTCTATGGCCCTTACCACTCGTTTCCGGTCTTGCGAAAGCGTTATTGCCACTTGGTCGCCTGTTTCGAAATTGCCGATAATGTCTCCGCGCTTTTTGGCCTGCACAATATTATAATGTTGCGGGTCTTCTCCGGGCTTTATGAAATCAAGCACAGAGTCTGTGCATTCCGAGCCGGCGTAGCCGGTCTCAACTATTTCTCCCTCATTAAATGAAATTTCCGTGCTGTCGCCTTTTATTATCGGAGCGGCAGTTTTTTCACCGCATGATATTATGACGGTTGTAAGCACGAATGATATGAGAATTAATATCGGTTTCTGCATAATTGATGTTGTTTCGGCAAATTTACAAATAAACAAACAAAAAGGTGTGTAAATCCGTATGGATTACATAACTTCGCATGCAAAAGCAATAAGAATGAATCCTTACGAAATAATAGACAAATATTATAGCGACAATCCCGAGCTTCGCAAGTTGCTCATTACCCACAGCCAACTTGTTACGGAAAAGGCGTTGAAGGCGGCATCAATGCACCCGGAACTAAAAATCGATGTGCAGTTTGTTAAAGAAGCCGGAATGCTGCATGACATAGGCATTTTCATGACAGATGCTCCTGCAATTCATTGCTATGGAAAAGAACCGTATTTGCGCCATGGTATATTGGGCGCGGAGCTTATGCGCAAGGAGGGCTTCCCACGTCGTGCGCGCGTATGCGAGCGCCACACGGGGGCGGGACTTACGGCAGAAGAGATAGAAGCGCAGAATTTGCCGCTGCCGCACAGGAATTTCCTACCTGAGACCATTGAAGAAAAGTTGGTGTGTTATGCCGACAAATTCTACTCAAAGACACATCCGACACAGGAGAAAAGCGTGGAACAGGCAATCGCTTCACTGCAAAAATTCGGTGGCGATGGAGCAGCGCGCTTCGAGGAATGGGTAAAAATGTTCGGATGAATTCGGATGTTAATGTAAAAACGCATAAATTGCAGAACCACAAGGTTTTGTCGTTATTTTGTGATACTGTTACAAGTACTTGTTTTTCAAATCATTGCAAGTGTATAAAAAAGTTCTGATATAATTTTTTCTATGTCTGACGTAGTTTTTTCTACATCAGACATTGTTTTTCCCGTTTCAGCATGAATTTATTTAACTCGAAACGTTTTGATGAAAGCATAGCCAACATCACTAATTCTGTAATACTTAAAATAGGATAAAATGGGAAAGGCACTGTTAGGAACGTGTAGAAATTAGTATTTTTGCACCACATTTCTGAATATCTTTCAAATTAACAAATTGAACATTAAACAGAAAATAGTATCCCTCCTTGCGGCGGCTGTGGCTTTCGTTGCATACGGCAGTATGTCTGAAAGCACGGCTGTGCATGCACGCATTGTGCCATTTTCGCTTTCGAATGATACAGTTAAGGGCAAAACCGCCATTCAAAATGTGGCAAAGCGCGACACGGTGATAGATTTGGGGGTGGCGAAAAACGATACGCTGGCAGCCGATACTGCACGTAACGATTCGACCAAGAAAAAAGACCCGCTTGATGCTCCGGTTGTGTATTCTGCCGGCGACTCCATGACATACGATGCAGACTTGAAAAAAGCTTATCTCTTCGGCGATGGAAATGTGAAATACGAGAACATGGAGCTGAAAGCCGGACGTATAGAAATGAATATGGACAGTTCGCTCGTACACGCATACGGCGTAGAAGACTCAACCGGAGTATGGGAAGGATTGCCTGTATATACGCAAGGCAGTGAGAAATATGACAGTGATGTGATGAGCTTTAACTTTAAGACAAAGAAAGGTTTCATCAATAATGTGAAGACCGAGCAGGGCGATGGCTATATGCAGAGTGAGAGTTCCAAACGTGCCAAAGACGGGACCCTTTATTTGGAACACGCAAAATACACTACGTGCGATGCAAAGCACCCCGATTTCTATCTGGCTCTTTCGCGTGCCAAAGTAAAGCCCGGTAAAGAGGTGGTGTTCGGTCCCGCGTACCTTGTTGTGGCCGATGTGCCGCTGCCTCTCGCAGTGCCGTATGGCTTTTTCCCATTCAAAAAAAAGTATTCAAGCGGTTTCCTTATGCCAACATACGGCGATGACAGCCGCCGCGGCTTCTATCTAAGAAACGGCGGATATTATTTCGCATTCAATGATTATTGGGATATGCGCCTGCTTGGCGAAATATACACCAAAGGTTCATGGGGAGCGACAATCGAGTCTACGTATAACAAGCGCTATCGTTATGCCGGCAACCTGTTTCTTAGTTACCAGAACACGGTTGATGGAGAAAAAAATATGCCCGATTACTTGAAATCATCGAGTTTCAAAATACAGTGGTCGCACCGTCAGGACTCCAAGGCTTTGCCAAACTCAAACTTTTCGGCGAGCGTGAATTTCGCTACGCAAAGCTACGAGCGCAACAACCTATACTCGCTCTATAACCCGCAACTGCTAACACAGTCCACCCGTACGAGTAGCGTTTCGTATTCGCACACATTCGAGAAGTTAGGGCTCACGCTTTCCACCACGGCAAACCTCAACCAAAATATGCGCGATTCGACAATTGATCTCACTCTGCCCGACTTGAACATTTCGCTTTCGCGCCTTTATCCTTTCCGCCGCAAGAAAATGAGCGGCAAAGAACGGTGGTACGAGAAGATTTCCATGAGCTACACGGGACAGCTGAGTAACAGGATAAGCACAAAGGAGGATAAACTTATGCACTCCAACCTTGTGAAAGACTGGCGCAACGGTATGAACCACAGCATTCCGGTTTCGGCAAGCTTCCAAGTGCTTAAATATATTAATGTTACGCCGAGCTTCCAGTTTTCCGACCGCATGTACACAAACAAGGTAATGCGTTCTTGGGACCAAGCAAACCAAACAGAGCTGAGCGACACCGTTTACGGCTTTTACAATGTGTATAATTGGTATGCTTCGGTTTCGGCAAATACTACACTTTACGGCTTTTACAAGCCTTGGCGCAAACTTTTTGGCGATGGCATCATAGCCGTCAGGCACGTTCTTAAGCCTTCAGTATCGTATAGCTACGCTCCCGATTTCGGCGCATCCCATTACGGATACTACGATTCTTATGTAAGAACCGATGCCGATGGCAAAGTGAGCACGGTTACATACTCTCCCTATTCGGCCGGAATGTTCGGAGTTCCCTCGCGTGGCAAGTCGGGAAACATCAGCATGAGGATTTCAAACAACTTGGAGATGAAGGTGAAGAGTTCGAAAGATTCCACCGGAGAAAAGAAAATCAGTCTTATAGACGAACTTTCAGCCTCGCTTTCGTACAACACTGCAGCAAAGACAAAGCAGTGGAGCAATCTGAACACAAATATAAGGCTTAAACTTTGGAAAAACTATACATTCAGCATGGCGGCTGTGTTCGCAACTTATGCCTACCAATTTGATGAGAGCGGCAGAGTGGTGGAGGGCAATCGCACAGAGTGGAGCTACGGACGTTTCGGACGCTTTCAGGGAATGTCCCAAAACCTTTCATACACTTTCAATAATCAGACGTTTAAAAAGCTGTTCGGGCCCAAGGAGCAAGGAGATATGGACGAGGACATAAACCAGGCAATAGAAAGCAACGATGATTACGAGGAGGATAACATTGACAACGATGGGACCAACGACAGCAACCTCGACCCAACATTGAAGGAAAGTGAAAACTCAGCCAAAAAGTCGGCAAGCAAAAAGCCGCGTGTGGACGAGGATGGCTACAAGCGTTTCAGCATACCATGGTCGCTGTCTGTTAGCTACGGCGTAACAATGGCAGAAAACAGGAGTGCAAAAATTAACCCGAAAACAATGCGATACCCGTACAAATACACCCAGTCGCTGAACTTTTCCGGCAATGTGAAAATATCTGATGGCTGGAACATAAATTTCAGCTCGGGTTACGATTTCAATTATCACCGCCTTTCAATGACAACGGCATCGCTTTCCAGAGACTTGCATTGTTTTATGATGTCATGTTCCATTGTGCTGAGTCCATACACAAGTTATAATTTTTCGTTTAGGGCAAAAACGTCAACTCTTGCAGACGCTTTGAAGTGGGATAAACGTAGCGGCTATTCAACAAACATAGACTGGTATTGATGCAGCGATTGGTGTTTTTGCTTTTTTCGGTGTTTTGTGCATGGCTGTTGAAAGCACAAAATATAAAATATGATATTGCGCCACTTGACAGGGCTACCGTGAGTTGTGTAAAACTGGCAAAAAACATAGAAAAGGAAAATAATAATGTGGAGGTTTACTCCGTAGAGGTTGTAAAAATAAAGCATAATACGGAAATTGCGCCGCATAACAATAAAAAACGGAAAAATCAGGAAAAACCGATTGATAAGGAAAGCTATGGATATAGGGCCAAAATGGTGCAAGAACATTATGATCCCAATGAAGTTCTTGTCAATGGTTTTTCCATAAGTTTTTGGGTCGTGCCTTTTGCTTCGCCTGCACCCGGCCATGGTTTTGTCATGTATCCGGCAAAAGGGCGCGATGTAAACGGCATTGCCCAGTCGCAGTGGGGAATGACGGTTGGGAAAGACTGCATCAGGGTTTACGAAAAATATGAAAAAGAGAAGGTGATACTGGAATACAAGCACAACGAAAAAGAGGATTTCTTTATTACACTTGTATGCAGAAACGGTGTTCCGACACTCTATATAAACGGCGGACTTGCTGCAAAAGGAGAACAGTCGGCGTATTCCCCTCATCCTGCATTTGAAAGCACAGCAACTTGCCCTGCATCGTTGAAATTCATAGGGAAGTCAACGGCTTTTCATTACTTCCCCCAAGCCTTGACAAATGCAGAGGTTCGCGGACTGTTTGAAACCGAATACGAAGAACTGCACCATGTTCGATAATTTAGTATCTTTGCAAATATACAAAACGAAAATACAATGAAGTTAAAATCCTTGATTTTATGCGCGGTGGTGGCAATTCTCGCCGCTTCGTGCGACAATGGCGGAGGAAACACCGCCCATTACATCGGTGTGCCTTATCCAATTGGTGTGGCGTATGCAGACCAACAGACTGATACACTTGGTGTGCAGAGTACGGATTCGTGGACAGCGACAGTTACCGATGGCGATTGGTTTGCTCCCAATGAGTTTTCAAAAAACATTTCGGGTACAAACAAGATTGACTATAGTAAGTATGCCTTGAAAATACAGACGAACAAAGGTGAAAACCGCAGGGCTACTTTCGTTATTAAAAGCAATGGAAAAACCCTTCGTAAAACCTTTGCGCAGGTGTCGTGGCTGAACATAGCAAGTCCCATCCCCACGATAATACGTAGCGATAGTACCGTTACATCATTGTATGATACAGAGCATTTTGCAGAATTGAAGGCCTATTATTACTTTACTCCGGACTATAAGGGAGGAAACGATAAAATCACGGCAACAATATATTCACCTTCTGTGGAAATAGCAACGTCGGACGAATGGGTAAACCTTAAAGACAGCGAAGGAAAATATGTGAAGTCAGTGAAATTTGAAAAGCCGGACAAAAAGGATCAATACGAGATTTCCGTGCCTGTTTTTGTAACCGAAAATCCCGGCGTTGCAAAGCGCAGAGGGAAAATAACGGTAACTACATCCAACGGCATAACCCAAACGATAGATGTATTGCAAGGTGTGAAAACAGACAAGTAACGTATAACCTGCAAGCGAAGAAAGGCGGTGATTGCGCGTGGTCGCAATGCCGCCTTTTTGCATAAAGTGCGCATGTTTTGAGTTTGAGCTCTATGGTCAATCCTGCTAACCAACTAAAAACTACTCAGGAAATAAGAAAAACTACGTCTGACGTAGGAAAAATTATATCGGAAATAATTCAAACTACATCAGACCTTTTTTTTGCTTTCGCATACGTTTGAAAAACAAGTCGTTGCAGAAAATATGCTTTGCAAAGGTTTTGTTTTGAAATTCAATCTGTTATATTATAATTACGATACAGACTGTTTGAAAATGTGCTTCTGCGGTTTTAATATAGCGGTTGTTTTTGTAATTTTGCGAAAAGACTTGAAAATATGAACAAAAATAAAAAATCTATCAAGCATATAAACCGCGTAAAAGCAGCCCCCAAAAAGGACATTGCCGCAAAAAAAGAGCATGGGTGGCTTAGAAAAATTCCGTTTTATCCCTTGTTGTTTTTATTATTGTGGATATTCTGCTCCGGGGTTTATGGCAGCGTGTTTTATATGTCCCAGCAGACGAGCTACTTTGCGTGGGATGCAACGTTGATGAACTTTCTACTGTCGCAGGATTTGGGATGGTTTTATGCCATAGGGCGTTTCCTGTTGCAAAGTTTTCATTTCCCGGTTTTGGGCGGTGCGGTTCTTGCCCTTATGCTTGCGCTATGCTCGTGGTTGCTTGACTATATTTTAGGCTTTTCGGCAAAGTTGCGGTTTATGGTTGTTTTGCCACCGTTTGCGTTCCTTGCATATTTTGTGGCTCTCAACTACAGCGTGAATTATCACCGCGAGACTTCGCTTCTTATGGCTGTCCCTTTTGCGGCTGTGGTTATATTGGGGTTGGTTGCAGCAGCCAAACGTATAGTTTCGCATAAGAAAATGTTTTGCCCATGGAAAATTATTGCGGGCAGTAAACGTGAATGGCTCGTAAACAATATTGCCATTGTGTCGGTGTTTGCCGCCATTACGGTGTTTTGCATATATCAGCGCGATGACTTGATACGCACTTGCAGAATGACGCGTATGCTCGAGAATTCCGACTGGGAAGCAATGATAGACGAGGCTCTTGCGGCGCATCGCCCTTCGCGCAGCGTGGCGGCGTATTACGCGATAGCCCTTGCCGAAACGGGGCAGTTGGAAAGCCGCTTGTTTGAGATTGCTTATGATTACCCGAGGTGCAATGTTGTGGAAATGGACGGACAGTTGAGCGACGGAACATCAATATACACGCTTGACGCGGATTTTTATGCCGGGCTGCCCAATGTGTCGTATCATAACTGCATGGAGACTATCGTTAAAAACGGACCGCAGTTATTCCTTTTGAAGCGCATGGCACGTGCCGCCGCCATTAACGGAGAAAAGAGGCTTTGTTGGAAGTATCTTGCCATAATAGACAGAAATCCGTTTGAACACAAGTTTGTTGAACGCTACAAACGCTATGCTTCAAACACGCAGGCTATGCGCAGTGAGCCGGAGTTTGCGCACGTGGTCAATAAAATGCCGGTATATGATGATTTTGAACAGAATTACCGTTCCCCGATGTTTCTCGGCTATAATGTGGCTTTGCGTGAGGGGGCAACCGAAGAGGCTCTGAATGCATCGGCAATGGCAAATCTTTATACCAAGAACCTTGACGGCTTTTTGTTGAGGGCACGTTTGCTTGGTAATACAAGCTTGCCGGAGTATTACAAACAAGCCGTGATGCTAAAATCATTAAGCAGCAAACAAATATTAAAATACTTCCCCACGATAGACACGCAATTGGAAATGGCAAGGCTGCTCAGTTTTGTGAAAGTGGCAAAACCCTATCTACACAAAAAGGAGGAGGGTAGAAAAAAACTCGGGAAAGACTGGGGGAATTACTATCCGTATTATAGGTATTTTGAGAACGTACCGACTGAAGAGCAGGTAAATGAACTTAATAAGGAGAAAGGAGGCGTGAACTGATGAAGCGTGTAATATATATTGCAATGTTAGCGGTGCTTGTATCGTGCGGCGCAAAGAATATGCCTGTTGAGTATGCGGATGCAGGCAGAACGGCAAACATATATCCTGATTACAAAAATGTGGTAGTGCCGCCAAATATCGCTCCCTTGAACTTTATTGTAAGAGAAAACGCGGAGGGTTATGCCGTAAGGCTTTCTGCGGGAAACAGGGCGATTAATGTTTTTGCAGGTAATGACGGTAAAATATACATTCCCGAAAAGGAATGGCGCGATATGCTTGATGCAGCGAAAGGGAAAGACGTGTCAGTTGAAATTTACGGCAAAACAAACAAAGAATGGAAACGCTATAAGGATTTCAATATAAATGTGGCAGCGGAATCCATAGACAAATATGTAAGTTACCGTCTAATCGAGCCGGGGTATGAGGTTTACAGGCAACTTGGGCTTTATCAGCGCAATGTTACAGATTTTAGTGTCAGCACTATTTACGAGAATAATCGCTCGTTTGATACCGAAAATAACCATTGCATAAATTGCCATAACTATCAGAACTATTCAACCAAGAACATGCTTTTTCACATTCGCGGTAAGCACGGCGGCACAATGATAGTGCGCAACGGCAAACCGGAGAAAATGGACATGAGCAGCGACTCTACGCTTGCATCTGCCGTATATCCGGCGTGGCATCCCTCCAAACCGTGGCTGGTGTTCTCTTCAAACAAAACGGGGCAGATGTTCCACATACGGGATAAACAGAAAATAGAGGTTGTGGATTGGGCTTCGGATTTGATATTTTACGATGCGGAACGCAAGACAATAAGCAATGTATTCAAGACGAAAGATGCTCTGGAGACTTTCCCCTGTTGGAACTCCAATGGCACAAAGCTTTATTATTGCGTTGCCCAAGTGCCGGCATTCAATGAAATTCATCCCTCGCAGCAGGAACGCAACATCGCCGGGCATTACCGCGATTTGCGCTATAATATAATGGGTGTGGCATTCGATGCAAAGACCAGAACTTTCGGAAAACCAAATTTGGAGGTGAACTGCGTGTCAGAGAATAAGAGCGCAAGCGTGCCGCGTGTAAGTCCGGACGGACGCTACCTGCTTTTTACGCTTGGCGATTACGGCCAGTTTCATATTTGGCATCGTTCAGCCAACCTTTACGTAAAAAATTTGCAGACCGGTGAGGTTCGTCCCCTTTCACTTGCTAACAGCAATGATGCGGAAAGCTATCACACTTGGAGCTCAAATGGGCGTTGGATTGTTTTCGCTTCACGTAGGGATGACGGTTCTTATACACGACTTTACGTTTCGTATTTCGACAAGAAAGGGCGGGAACACAAGCCGTTCCTGCTTCCGCAGCGCGACCCCGAACAGAACGTATTGCTTATGAAGAGTTATAATGTTCCCGAATTGACTAAAGATGCTGTGGAGGTACCGGCATCGAGCTTCAAAAAAGCTATATACGAAACAAAAGGTACTCCTGTGAAATACAAACGGTTTGTAACAGAAAAAAACTAGGAAATATGTTTATGATGAAATTCATGCTTTTGGCACTTGCCCTCATTCCGGCAAATATTGTGGCAAACAATAAAGTGGATTTTGATGAGTGGTTTGAGAACAAGACATTGCGCACAGATTATATTTTTGCAGGCGACAGCGCTGTGCAGGAAATTTCGCTAGACGAATTGCTTTGCCTGCCAAAATGGGCCGGGCGCAGACACAATCTTGACAGTCTTAGTGTTGCGGGGAACGGCCAGATAGTGATGCGCGATTCCGTAACAAGGAAGGTTATATACCGTACATCGTTTTCTTCCTTGTTTCAGGAGTGGCAGTCAACCGAAGAAGCCACACGTTTGAGGCGGTCTTTTGAAAATGTATTTTTACTGCCTATGCCAAAGCGTACAGTAGAAATCAGTCTGACTCTTTTCGATGTACACAGAAAACCGCTTTCCCAATTAGTAAATATGGTAAATCCCAAAGACATACTTATACGAAGTATAGGTACGACCGGTGCACCGGAGAGCAAATATATTTGGCGTGGTGGCTCTCCTGACTCATGTATAGATATAGCCGTTGTTGCAGAAGGATATACTGCTTCGGAGAAAGAAAAATTTTATGCTAAAGCGGAAGAAACTGCACAGGCAATATTTAGCAGCGAACCTTTTAAAAGCTACAAAAGTCGCATAAATATTGTTGCCGTAGCCGCCGCATCGCAAGACAGCGGTGTGAGTATTCCGAACAAAAGGGATTGGAAGAACACCGCCTTGAATTCTCATTTCGACACATTCTACTCAACCCGCTATCTTACAACATTGCATTTGAAGAGGCTCCACGACATATTGGCAGCCGTGCCTTATGAGCATGTCATCATTTTGGCAAATACCGCCAATTACGGAGGAGGAGGTATTTTGAATTCTTATACGCTGACTGCGGCTTACCATAAACTGTTCAAGCCGGTAGTGGTTCATGAGTTCGGACACAGTTTCGGCGGGCTGGCAGACGAATACTATTATGATGACCAATATTCAACGGTGTACCCTTCGGACACCGAGCCTTGGGAGCAGAATATAACCACCCTTGTGGATTTTGGAAGTAAATGGCGCGATATGCTGCCTAAGGGGGTAAAGATTCCCACAACGCCTTCAAAAAAGGAAAAGGACAGATATTCGCGTATAGGAGTTTATGAGGGCGGAGGATACCAAAGTAAAGGTGTGTATCGAGCTTTTCAGGATTGTCGCATGAAGACTAATGAGGCACCGGCATTTTGCGGTGTGTGCCAGAGGGCTTTGCGCAGGATGATAGAGTTTTATACAGAATGATTTTCCTTTAATGTAAAGAACCATTCGTATCCGCCCCAAAGGCCGTTGCCGCAAAGCAGGCAATAGGGCTGTTTAAGTAGTCGTTCCTTAAAATAAAACCTTTTGTCTGAATATCAACAAATTGGCTTAATAATACATAGTGCAAATCTGCAGCATTATGTATGTTTACATACATAATGCTTGCAGATTTTTATTATTAACACGACAAATAATGTCTCTTACATGTTCGGCAATCTGACGATGTGCGGTTTGCCAATTCTAAAACATTTTATCAAGCTGTATGATGAAAGTGTTGCCGGGCGATGGAGTGATTTCTACATCAGACATAATTTTTTCTACGTCCCATGTAGTTTTTTTTACATCAAACATAATTTTCGCGATGTTTGGAAAAAAAACGAATTAGTGCATTTGTAGGGGTGTATTGCATACGCCCGGTACGCCACCGCCAAAAGCGCTCTTTCGGTCCTTAAAAAGAAAATCCGCGAGATGCTGCTTTCTTATAGGCGTATGAGCTTGGATATTCCGTTGAACCGGTGTTTTTAATGGACGGCCAAATAAAATTAGTGGGCGTTGGTATCTTGAAATAAGTGTCTGCCCATGATTTCCCTATATACAGCGTGTGGCAAAAAACACGAAACATCTGATCCGTGCGATATTCTGTCGCGAATTTCCGTGGATGAGATATTGTGGAGTGGCAAATCAATAAATTTCACTTTGGGTGGTAGTAATGATGGGGAAATATCAAAACCGATACGAGGATATATGGCAATTTCAAAATTATTTATAATGTCTTGGCTTTTATGCCATTGCCGGAATATTTTCCAATTGTCGGCCCCTATGAGCAGTATGAAGTTTTTTTCGGGAAATGACTTGCGCAGCGAACACAATGTGTTCCAGGTGTATGAAGGGCGTTTAAGGTGAAATTCGTAATCGGAGGCGAAAATATTTTTCTCCTCTTGGCATGCTATTTGGGCCAAGTGCAAGCGTACATTTTCAGGCAGAAGACTATTGGCAGGCTTTATTGGGTTGCGTGGAGAAACCATGAGTGCCACTTCGTCAACAACTTTGCGCTCAATCATTCCTCGTGCTATGGCAAGATGCCCATTGTGTATAGGATTGAAAGAGCCTCCTAAGATTCCTATTCGCATATTGTTGGCAACAAAAAACTTTTTACAATGTTGTATGCCTCTTTTTCTGCCGTTTCAAGATTATCGTTTACTATTATGCGGTCGTATTGTGGTGCGAAGCTTAACTCGTATTCTGCCCTGCGTATTCTTTCGTCAATAACTTCGGGAGAGTCGGTGGCTCTCTTTTCTAACCGTCTGCGTAGTTCTGCTATCGAGGGTGGCTGTATGAAGATGCTGAGTGCATTCCCGCCATATATTTTTTTTATTTTGCATCCCCCGCAAACATCTAAATCCAAAACAATGTTCTTTCCATAAGAAAGTTGCTTCTCTACCTGTGATTTCAAAGTTCCATAGAAGCGTCCCGGATAAACTTCCATGTATTCCAAAAAATCCCCTTCCGCTATTTTTTTCCTGAATACATCGGGGGAAAGAAAAAAATACTCTACGCCGTTTTTTTCGTTTCCTCTTGGTGGGCGTGATGTGGCACTTATCGAAAATGACAAAGGAAGTCCTGCATCGAAAAGATAATTTATTATTGTTGATTTGCCGCTTCCGCTTGGGGCGGAGAAAATCAAAAGTTTGCCTGCTGCTGCCATGAAATGAGAACTTATGAATTATAAAACGTTTAGAACCTGCTCTTTTATTTGCTCAAGTTCGTCTTTCATCTTTACAACGATATTCTGCATCTCGGCAAGGTTGCTTTTGCTTCCCAAAGTGTTTATTTCGCGTCCCATCTCTTGAGCAATGAATCCAAGCTTTTTACCTTGACCGTATATTCCGTCCATTGTTTCCCTGAAATATTTCAAATGGTTGGTTAGCCGTTGCTTCTCTTCGCTTACATCCAATTTTTCTATATAGTATATCATTTCTTGCTCAAGCCGTCCTTTATCTATTTCCACGTTTTTTATCTGCGAAAGTTCGGAAATTATACGTTCTTTTATTTTGCTTACACGGCTTGTTTCAAAAGGTTCTATTTCTACGAGAAGACGGCTGATGTTATTGACCTTTTCTTCGAATTTCTTTGCCAAAGCATTTCCCTCCTGCGTGCGAAATTGCACTAAATTATTCAAAGCTTCCGCTATGGACTCTTTTACCGTTTCCCATTCGTCATCACCCACGCATTCCTGTTCGGTAACAGAAGTAATGTTGTTCAACCGCGACAAAACCGACCACCAGTCATTGGGCGTGTCTATGTTGTATTGTAGGGAAATTTCCGATATTTGTTTTATGTAACTTGATACGATTGCGGCATTTATGAAAGCTTGTGAGTCTGCATTGGCGTTTTCAGAAACAAGACTGAAATCCACTTTGCCGCGTATAAGCTTTTCCGAAATCATCGCCCTTATTTCAAGTTCGTGTTCGCGATAGTCCGGCGAAAGACGCGTACTTATATCCATCGATTTTGAGTTTAGCGACTTTATAACGACGTGGATTTTTTTCCCATTAAAAGTTGTGTCGGCTTTTCCAAAGCCGGTCATTGACAATATCATACTCAAAAAGATTACTATGTTGTTATTTTATTACGATACAAAATTACCCTTTTATTTTCGAAATATCAGTTGGTTTCAGTCATTATCAAACATTCCCCTAAACCATTTCAGCTCTTCATAGGTTTGTTTTATATCTGAAATGTCTATGTCGAAATTTTTGTTCACTTCCCGTGGCTTGTCCATCGTTGAATGCGCAAAAAGCCAGTCATAGGTTTTCTGCAAATAAAACATACGTGCCAATATCCCATGCGAGCCCTGCGGCAGCCAGCTATACCTTAGCAAGCTGTCTTTGCCTGCATTCTGCAAATATTCCACTACTTTCTTCGACTGACCTATGCTAACCGCTTTGTCCGCCGTGCCATGCATTATCCATAGCGGCACATTTCCCAATCCATCAAAGTTGCTTAAAGAGCATCCGCCGCATAAAGCCATTGCCGCCGCCACTTTTTGCGGATATTCACCTACAAAATCCAAAGTACCATAACCGCCCAGGCTCATTCCTATAACGTATACGCGGGTTGTGTCTACTCTGTAATTTTTCTTCATCCATTCCAGCAAGCAGTTTATTTTAATGGGATTCCACGCGCCTCCCGGATTTTGTGGCGCAAGAACCAACGATGGAATTATCTTTCCTTTTCCAATGGCGTCGAGCACACCATACTTTCTAACTTTGTTTATATCCTTTCCGCAAAGGCTGGCTCCGTGAAGGAATATAATTAAAGGTGCTTTATGGTTGTCATTATCGTAATCGGCCGGGGTATATACCCAAAAGTTGTAGTTGCCTTCAACAGCCCCGCTTTTGTCATAAAAGCAACCCTTTGCAATTTGTGCATTACCACGCAGCAATTGAATTGTTACACATATAATCAAGAATATTGTTTTTTTCATCGTGAAAACTATTCAACCAATAATTCACATAATTTCCTTTGCAACACCCTCGCGTCAAGCACAGACATGTCGCTGTTCATAATTGCAAAAGCAAGCAAATGATTGTTCCGCCCTTTGCAATACCCGGCAAGAGAACTTATGCCGTATGGATGCGAAAGTGTTCCCGTTTTGGCTCTGATTTTTCCTTTTGTCTTAGGCCCTGTCATTTCCCGGGCCAATGTGCCATCAACGCCTGAAAGCGACAACTGCCTGCACAGCATGCCGTATATCGATGTGTCGCGATAGCCAAAGCGCAAAATTGATACTAATGCCGTTGGTGAAAGGCGGTTTTGCGTACACAAGCCACATCCGTCGTGAACAACACATGATGAATTCTTTTGCTTGAGTTCTGCCGACAAAAACCTGCGTAGATAGGATACACCGGCTTCTGCGGGGTTTGCTCCGGGGCTTGCGTGTTTACCTATTGTGTAAAGCAACGCCGTAGCCTGAGTGTTTGAACTGTTTTTCCACATTCGTTTTATCACGTCTTCAATGGAGAGCTTGCTGGCGTATATACGCTTTGAGCCTCTTGGAACTTTCCCTTGCACAATTTGGCTGTCGGCTATGCTTATTCCATGCACGCGCATTGTCTTCTTCAGGTTTTTCAATACGGTCTGTCTGCCTTTGTACAGTATTCCGTATTTTGAAAAAGACAAATCCCAAGGATACCAATGTGGTTCGCTTTTCACGGGCTCTTTTAATGCAAGGTCAACCACAAATCTCCCTGCGATTTTTTTTATACCCATTTTTTTTGCCGCTTCTCCAAACTCAGACAAGCGCGAAGCGTCCATTTGCGGGTCAAGACTTCCCTTAAACGACAGGTCGCCCAAAAGCACACCGTTTGCAACCCTTCCCCTTGTATATAACGAGGTAGTATATTTATATTGTGTGCCAAGCATATTTATACCCGCTATGCCTGTGAGCAATTTCATGCACGAGGCGCAAGGCAAAGCCTCGTTTTCATTAAAACCGGATATTTTCTTGTCGGCGGTAAGGTCGTATACACAGAATGCAAATTTCCCTTTCACTCTGGGCTTCTTTGCAAATTCCTCAACCCGTTTTCGCAAATTTTCATCTATGGGCGTTGCTTTTGCTTGTTTCGGGGCATTCCCGGAAATTTTGCCGGTTTTTTCCCCACAGCCGCAAAACGCCGATGCGATCAAAGTTATAAAAAATAATGTCGACAGTTTGTTTTTGTTGAATATCAAATGCATCATCACTAATTATTGTATGCGAAATTACTCAATAAATGGCAAAACACAAAGCCCTTTGAAACCAAGTTTTCGTAAGCACTTTCCATGCGTTTGCACAGGCATTCAGAAGCACGAAATTGTTGTAATGATAATGCTTTCTATTGAAAAACGTACCAAAGGTGTTGTTTTTGGGTGTGTTCGCTGCATTTGAGCAACACTGCTTTCTATTTTTTGGCAATAAAAACGTATATTTGCCATATTAATAAAAGAACCAATCATATAAAGACATGAAAGTTCACGAATATCAAGCAAAGCTGCTGTTCAAGGATTACGGGCTGCCTGTTGTTGACCAAAACATATTGTGCCGCACGGTAGAAGAAGCCGTAGAAGCTTATAGAAAAATAGGAGACAAGTATGTTGTGGTAAAAGCCCAGGTTCATACCGGCGGGCGCGGAAAGGCCGGCGGGGTGAAACTCGCCTCAAGCGAAGCCGAGGTAAGAAAGCATGCCGAGGCCATTTTGGGTATGAACATAAAAGGATATGTTGTTGACCGCGTGCTTATAACGCAGGCTGTAGACATAGCTGCCGAATACTACGTAAGCATTATTGTCGACCGTAAAACAAAGTGCCCCATATACATGCTAAGCCGCGCCGGCGGAATGGACATAGAACAGGTGGCTCGGGAAACGCCTGAAAAAATAAATAAAATAGCTATAGACCCGCTTTTGGGAGCTGCTGACTACAAGGCGCGCCAGGCGGCATACGCTTTGTTTGACGACAAGGCGGTAGTAAAACAGGCCGTTCCCCTTTTGAAAAACATGTACCGCCTGTTCAAGGAAAAAGATGCCTCGCTTGTGGAAATAAATCCTCTTGTGTTGACAAAAAACGGGGAGCTGAAAGCCATTGATGCGAAAATGACATTTGACAACAACGCGCTTTTCCGCCATCCCGACATTTTGAAGTTCAACGAGCCTACCGAAGAAGAAAAAATAGAGCAATCTGCAAAGGCAAAAGGTTTCAGCTATGTAAACCTCGGAGGAGAGATTGGTTGCATGGTTAATGGAGCGGGGTTGGCTATGGCCACCATGGACATGATAAAACTATATGGAGGAACACCTGCCAATTTTCTTGACATCGGCGGAAGTTCAAATCCCGAGAAAATAGTGGAGGCAATGAAATTGTTGCTGTCCGACAAGCATGTGCGTGTTGTTCTCATAAACATTTTCGGGGGAATAACACGTTGCGACGATGTGGCCAAAGGTCTTATCGAGGCGTTTGAAACATTAAAAACCGATATCCCGATTGTAATACGTCTTACGGGAACAAATGAAAAAGAAGGTCGTGAGATTTTGAAAGGCACACAATTCACGGTTGCCACAACAATGGGAGATGCCGGAAGAAAAGCAGTAGAGCTTGCTGCCAAAGTGGCAAAATAAAATGTTTTTACCAACAAACAACAAAACATAAATATCATGAGTGTTTTAATAGGTGAGAATTCCAAAGTATTGGTACAAGGCGTTACAGGACGCGATGGCAGTTTCCATGCGCTTAAAATGAAAAGCTACGGAACCAACGTTGTAGGGGGAACCTCTCCGGGAAAAGGTGGTCAGTCGGTAGAGGGAATACCTGTATTCAACACGGTTGCCGAGGCTGTTGATGCAACAGGAGCCAATACATCCATTATATTTGTTCCGGCCCCGTTTGCAAAAGACGCCATGCTCGAAGCTGCCGATGCGGGTATCAAACTTATAGTTTGCATAACAGAGGGCGTGCCGGTAATGGATGCCGTTGCGGCACAACATTATATAAAAATGAAAGGGGCGCACCTTGTAGGGCCAAACTGCCCCGGGTTGATTTCTCCCGGAAAGAGCATGGTGGGCATTCTCCCCACCAACATTTTCAAAAAAGGCGGCACGGGTGTTATAAGCAGAAGCGGTACGCTTACATACGAGATAGTTGACAGCCTTACAAAAAGCGGATTTGGCGAAAGTACGGCTATCGGCGTAGGTGGAGACCCCGTTGTAGGACTGTATTTCGAAGATATGCTGCAGCTATTTCAAGACGACCCCGAAACCGACAGCATTGTACTTGTTGGCGAAATAGGGGGCGATGCAGAAGAACGGGCAGCCGACTTTATCAAAAAGCACATCACAAAACCGGTTGTGGCGTTCATTTCCGGAAGACAAGCACCCAAGGGAAAGCAAATGGGGCATGCCGGAGCAATCATAACCACAGGCTCCGGAACAGCGGCAGAAAAGATAGCTGCATTCGAGGCTGTAGGAGTGCCGGTTGCAAAAGAAACAAGCGAAATTCCCGATTTGCTTAAAAAGCTCATGGATAAGTAACGCAAATTGCCATAGGCAATAAACAATAAAAACGCATAAAAGCTGCATGCCGCCGGCCCGGCAAAATACGGCATGCTGAAACAGCAAAAACTACATCGGACATAGAAAAAAATATGTCTGATGTAGTTTTTTTTACATCAGACATAAGAAAAACCATGTCAAACCTTTTTTGAACAGTCGGGTTGCGCTCTGAAAAAATGCGGCAACCCCTGTTACCGTTTTTTGTAAATCGCCGTGCAATGCTACATTGGTTTGTGCTTGTGCACGAATGCTGAGACGCTCCAAGTGGAAATGGTTACCATGTTGCGGGTTAACGAATTTGCAACATTAGCTTTGCCGAAAGCAAACATTTAACATATAATTTTGCATCCAAGAAATGAGAAGGAAGAATAATAGTTTCTTGATGAGCGAGAAAAATATGAAAATTTTGTTCATACTTACGTAAAAAAATCGTATCATTGCATCAAGAAAATAAGTATAATAAAAATTGCCGGAGAATTTAACTACTCAAAAATCAAAAATATATGAGGAAATTTTTATTCACATTAGCAACTGTATGTCTGGGAACGGCGGCAGCGTCTGCGCAAGACGTTTACGTTTACAATGCCGGAAACAGCCGGCCATTGGCTTCCGTTGGCAACGTACAGCGTATTGAGTTCAACAGCGGGGCTATCAACATTGTCCCCAAACAGGGTGAACCCAAAAATGTATCGCTCGATGCATTCGACTATCTGCTTTTCTACAACAGAGAGACAGTCAACTCCATTCGCAATGCTTCAACATCAAAGAATGTAGCCATTTCTTTTGACGGAGAGCAGGTTTCTGTTGAAAGTGCCGAGGTTATCTCTAACGTTGAAGTTTACACTTCTGACGGCATAAAGTATGCTTCCATAACTCCCAATGCCAAGAGTGCTAAGTTCTCAACAGCTTCCTATCCTGCCGGAGTTTACATTGTGAAAGCCGTGGCGGGTAATGAAGTTGCAACAAACGAATTTGTTAAAAAATAACAGTCATGACACTGAATATCATTAAGAAAGTATTTCTGGGAATAGCGTGCATATCCGCTTTCGGCATCGGTGCAAAGGCGCAAAACGTTGCAAAGCATATATATGTGTACAAGAATGGCGCTGTAGTGTTTCGCGCTGACGCAAACGCAGTTGACAGCGTTGCCCTTGAAGATAACAAAACTGTAGTGGGGCTTTACAAGCATGGCAGCAGCACAGCCGTTTTCAAAGCCGCATATTCTGATATTGACAGCATTTCATACACTGCTCCTGTCGTAAAAGCAGATTTGCTTGATATTAAGTTTGACGAGAGCGGAAACTTCTGGGACGATTCTCAGCAAGGCATGCTGATCACTCCTACCACCGTAAACGGCAAGGCAGAAGTTGATTACAACAAAACATACGAAATGTGGGAAAGCCATTTCTATGGTGATTCATGGGCAGGTGCTCCCAAGAGCACGTGCTTCAAGGCCGATTATTCCAATAACGATTACTTTAAGGAGAAAATTTCAGACGGTCATACGCTGGAATGTCTCTTTAAGGTTGATTATGACGGAAAACTCCCTAACGCAGAGGCAAAGTTCTTCGCGGCTCACGAAGGCGGCGGCACAGGCTTCCTGATTTGCAAGCAGGACAAAGGAAAGAATGGCGGAAACGAAATCACTTTCCTTCCCAATGTATCCACAACCGGAAAAAGCAAATGGATTTGGGCAACAAGCGGTATCGTTCCGCAGCCCGGAAAGTACTATCACATTGTAGGCGTTTGGAATAAAGAAGAGGGCAAAGCCTATATCTATGTTGACGGACAGCTGATGAATGTGGTTGACGCCAAAGGCGATTTGGTACTTCCCGGCAAAATAGCCGCCCAATGGTTTGGCATAGGTTGCGATGCAAACGGTGGAAATGGCGCGCAGTGCGCAGACAGCCATATTGTTTTGGCGCGTGTTTACGACAAGACTTTGACACAAAGCGAAGTTGACGGATTGTGGAACCAAGTTGCAGAAAAGGCACAAGTTCCCGTGGCCGATGTTCTTGACGTTAAATTCACGAAAGACGGCCAGGCTGTTGACGCTTCCCCGATGAAAAACGAGGTTCAGGTAGTTTCGCCCACAAACAAAATCGAAACTTACTATAACTCAAATTACGGCACGTATGCTGCCAAGATTAACAACAAATGGGCCGGCGGAGTAGCCGATACAAAGACTTACTGCAAAGTTGATTTTGAGAACAACCAAAAATTCCGCGATGCCCTTGCAGACGGACACACGGTGGAAACCATTTGGAAAGCCTCATATAAAACTCTTCCCAATTCAGAAGCAAAATGGTTCTCGGCAATGGAAGCCGGCGGCACAGGCTTCCTGATTTGCAAGCAGGACAAAGGAAAGAATGGCGGAAATGAATTGACATTCCTCCCCAATGTTTCCACAAACGGAGGAAGCAAGTGGATTTGGGCAACAAGCGGTGTGGTTCCAGAAGCTGAAAAATACTATGACGTAGTAGGCGTTTGGAACAAGAAAGAAGGCAAAGCATACATTTATGTGAACGGCGAGCTTAAAAACACGGTTGATGCCGCGGGTGAACTCCATTTCGCCAAGAAAGGAGCAAACTGGTTTGGCATTGGCTGCGATGCAAGCCCAAGCGGCGGACAGAATGGCGGTAATTGGGAAATTGTAAACGCAAGGGTTTACGACAATCCGTTAACGGAACATGAAGTTGCCAATCTCTGGAACAATGTGGCTTCTGCTACAAAGCTTGCAGACGATTCTGTTAAAAACAACTATGTAAATCCTGAGGACACTATGACCGTGGCTGCCCCCAAGGCTGATTTGATGGATATCGAATTCGGTCCTAACGGAGAGGTAAAAGACGCTGCAATTCCCGCACACAAGCCCACGTGGATGATAAACGGACAGGCTTGGGATGGCAAAGCCGGCGATAACGCTCCTGTTACATACTTCAACACCGACTACAACAGATACGCGGCTCGTTTCGACAACGTTCCGGCTCAAATGGCAAGCGAATATATACTTGGCTATGATTACGAGAGCGACAAAGCTTTCCAGGATTCCATTGCCGATGGCCACACTCTCGAAGTTCTTGTAATGCAAGACTACGGCAACAACGGCAATCAAGAAATCAAGCCTTTCAGCTCTCATGAGGGCGGCGGAACCGGCATAATGGTTGAAAAAAAAGGCGACTGGACATTCCTTCCCCACACCGGAGCTTACCGTTGGGCAACAAGCGGCGTACAGCCCAAGCGTAAACAGTTCTATCATATCATCGGAGTTTACAACAAAGAGGAGCAAAAGGCTTATGTATATGTTGACGGTGTTTTGAGAGGCACTGCCGATGCTCCCGGGAATTTCAAATTCGCGACCGGTGGAAACTTGAGAATGATATTGGGCGGAGACCCTTGCACCAATAATGCAAACAAGGCGCAAGCTGCCTGGAAAGGCGACATCGTGTTTGCCAAGGCTTACAGTGCCCCGCTCACTATTGCACAGGTAAAGGCTCTTTACAAAGAAGTAAAAGACGCCAAGGATAAGGCTCCCCAACTTGTAACCAACTGCGACTATTACGAAGACGCCATTTACAAAGAGGGTGGTAAAGCATTAATATCCTTAAGCGGAAAAGGCTTTGCCGAGGGCGATGTGATTCGTTTCTACCAAAATGGCGAAACCGGTTCCAAGCAGTATACAATAAGCGTAACCGAAGACGGTGCGAAAGTAGTAATACCTTCTGAGGACATTGTTAGCGGCAAGCGCTATTACATGTACCTGCAGCGCGGAGAGAAGGAGCAGACACTTGGTGTTGTGAAATTCAATGCCACCAACGAACTTCCCCGGGGTACCCAGGTTATCGCACACCGTGGTTATTGGAATGTGGCAGGGGCTGCACAAAACTCACGTGCTTCGCTCAAAAACGCCATCAACTTGAAGTGCTACGGTTCTGAAGCCGATGTATGGCTCACAAAAGACGGAGCGCTCATGGTAAACCACGACCCCGCGTTCAACGGTATTACCATAAAAGACACCACATCTGCTGTATGCAAGAACCTTAAGCTCTCAAACGGCGAGAATATGCCCGAACTCAAGGAACTGCTTGCAATTATTGCTGCCGAGGATTGGCAAAACGACACCACCAAACTTATCATTGAGGTTAAGGATCATGGTGATGACGAGCTAAACAAAAAAGCGGCGCAAGCTTGTGCGGATGCAGTTTATGAAGCCGGTGTCGAAGACCGTGTGGAATTCATATCGTTTAGTCTGAATTTGTGCCAGGCTTTGGTGGAAGCGAGCGGTTCTGATATAAAGGTTTCGTATTTGAACGGCGACAAAACTCCGCAAGAGCTTTCAGACATGAGCATCACGGGAATTGACTACGAACTCAAAAAATACACAAAAAATCCCACATGGATTAAGGAAGCTCACGATCTTGATATGACTACAAACGTGTGGACCATAAGCACCAGGGACGACATAATAAAGAGTAACTATCTTGGCATAGATTACATTACTACAGACGACCCTGTGGAGGCTTTGAAAGTGCAGAAGTACTGCCGGGAACTGAACGAACAATAAATCTACACAGAGAGTTATATAAACACTATGATTAAGGGAAGGTGATAAATTCATCTTCCCTTTTTTGGGTGGTTACAAAAACGGTGTCGTGTGCATTTTGTTGTCTCTTAAAATAAAACTCTTTATTTGATTATCTATAAATCGGTTTTGATAATACACCGTGCAAGTCTGCAGGCTTTTGTGTTTTTACATACATAAAGCTTGCAGATTTTTATTATTAACACGGTAAATGATACGCCTTATTTTTTTCGGCAATCATTCCGATGTGGGGCTTGCCAATACTCAAACATTTTATCAAGCAGTATAAAGAAAATGTTGCGGGGCAGCGGAGTGATTTTCTACATCAGACATAATTTTTCCTACGTCCCATGTAGTTTTTTCTACGTCCTATGTAGTTTTTTTTTACATCAAATATAATTTTCGCGATGTTTGGAAAAAAGTTGCAATTTCGAATTCGTGCGTTTTCAGGGACATGTTATGTGGCAAAACAATGGCTCGGTAGATTTTTAGTTGGGATAAGCAAATAAGTAGGCAAAGCCGTATAACGTCAAATATGGTTTTCGGGGAACTTTGGAAAGGAGAGGCAATTTTGGTTTTGCGGAAA
>ERZ808252.361-NODE-361-length-45953-cov-5.543836_pt1 | contig 45953 bp, 31 predicted proteins | sample MGYA00521242_ERZ808252 | MGnify/ENA primary metagenome ERZ808252 (study PRJEB31516, sample SAMN03275581) | gut metagenome | biome: mammalia-associated habitat; material: feces | host: Papio cynocephalus | place: Kenya | collected 2012-08-07 ...
ACACATAAGCAATGCCACCGCTCATTCCGGCAGCAAAGTTGCTTCCGGTTTTTCCAAGTACAACGACACGGCCACCGGTCATGTATTCGCAGCAATGGTCGCCGGCGCCTTCGATGACGGCAATGGCACCCGAGTTGCGCACTCCGAAGCGTTCGCCAACCTGACCGTTGACATATAGTTCTCCACGGGTGGCTCCATAGAGTCCGGTGTTGCCGGCTATGATGTTGTCCTCGGCCTTGAACTTGCTTCGGCGCGGCGGGAAGATGGCAATGCGTCCGCCGCTCAGTCCTTTGCCGAAATAGTCGTTGGTTTCGCCTTCAAGGCGCAGGCTGATGCCCGATGTCAGGAAAGCACCGAAGCTCTGGCCGGCCGATCCCTTGAAGTTGATGTTGATGGTGCTGTCGGGCAGAAAATCGTTGCCATAGTCCTTTTCAATCATACCCGAAAGTTTTGTGCCGACAGCGCGGTCGGTGTTCTTTATCAGGTATTCCTGATGAGTAACGGTGCGGTGTTCTATCGCTTCACGGCAGTCCGCAATGATCTTATCGTCGATAACTGGACCTATCTGCTGATAGGGACGGCCGTCGTAGTGGAGCGCTTCGTTGCTGTCGCTCTTCAATAACAAACGGCTGAAATCGAGTGTCGCATATTTGGCATCGTCGGTCTTTTTCTTCGTCAGCAAATCGGTGCGGCCAATGATGTCGTCAAACTTGCGGAAGCCCATTTCGGCAAGGTATTCGCGCACTTCTTCGGCAAGGAACGTAAAGTAGTTGACAATATAGTCGGACTTTCCGGCAAAATATTTGCGCAATTGGGGATCCTGAGTTGCCACGCCCATCGGGCAAAGGTTGGTGTTGCACTTACGCATCATGACGCAGCCAAGCAGAATGAGCAACAGGGTTCCGAAACCAAACTCGTCGGCTCCCAACAGACCTAATATAATAATGTCACGGCCGGTTTTGATTTGTCCGTCGGTTTGCAAGCGCACGCGGGTACGCAAACCATTGGTGACAAGTGTCTGTTGTGTCTCCGAAAGCCCTATTTCGGGCGAAATGCCGGCATAACGCGTCGACGACATGGGTGAAGCACCCGTTCCACCCTCTGCACCGGAAATTACTATAAGGTCGGCTTTGGCCTTGGCGACTCCGGCAGCAATGGTGCCTACACCGCTTTCGGCAACAAGCTTGACACTGACAGCTGCTTGAGGGTTGACATTCTTGAGGTCGAAAATTAATTGTGCCAAATCCTCGATGGAATAGATATCGTGATGGGGCGGAGGGGAAATCAACGAAATTCCGGGTATGGAGTGACGCGTCTTGGCAATAATCTTGTTGACCTTGAAGCCGGGCAACTGGCCTCCTTCACCGGGCTTGGCTCCCTGTGCCACTTTAATTTGTATCTCTTCAGCATTGACAAGGTATTCGGTGGTTACCCCGAAGCGGCCTGATGCAATTTGCTTGATTTTGCTGCTGAGCGAAATACCATTTACTTCTCCTTTGAAACGGTCGCTGTCTTCACCGCCTTCGCCCGTATTGCTACGCGAGCCCAGCTTGTTCATGGCCAAGGCTATGGCTTCGTGGGCTTCGATGCTTAAAGCTCCGAAACTCATGGCAGCGGCGACAAAACGCTTGACGATGGATTCTGCCGGTTCTACTTCGTCAATGGGAACAGGAGTGGCAGAGCGTTTGAACTCCATCATGTCGCGAATGAAAATGGGCTTTTCCTTATTGTCGACAAGAGAGGTAAATTGCTTGTATTTCTTGTAGTCGCCAGTGCGGGTGGCCAATTGCAACGTTGCGATGACTTCGGGAGTCCAGGCGTGGCGTATGCCATCCTTGCGATAAGAGAACTGTCCGTTGTTGGGCAGCAAGTCGCTATCATCGGTTGTCTCATCCAGACTGTAGGCCTTGGAATGGAATGCTATGGCATCATGGGCAATTTGTTTCAAGCCGATACCACCGATGGTCGATATCTCGGTTCCGAAATATTGGTGAAGCAGTTCTTCGCTTAAGCCGATGCTTTCAAACAACTTTGCACCGCGGTAGCTTCGAATGGTTGAAATACCCATTTTGGACATAATCTTGTAGAAGCCCTTGCAAGTTGCTTTGATATAATTCTTTTCGGCTGTTTCATAGTTCTCCTGGATTTTCCCTTTCTTGACAAGGTCGTCAATGACGGCAAAAACCATATATGGATTGACCGCAGACGCTCCGTAACCCAACAAAAGAGCTGAATGCATGATTTCTTTTATTTCTCCGCTTTCAACAATCAGTGCTGTTTGTACGCGCTTGCCTACAGCTATCAAATAATGGTGTACGGCACTTACAGCCAATAATGAAGGAATCGGCGCGTGTGTCTCGTCAATGAAACGGTCGCTCAGGATAATATAGTTGAAGCCCTGTTCTACACTTTCTTCGGCCTTGTGGCAAAGATCCAACAGGGCTTGACGCATGCCTTCTTCGCCTTTTGAAATTTCGAAAGTGATAGGCAGTTTGATACTGTTAAATCCCTTGTAACGAATATTGCAAAGCAAATCCAACTGCGTGTTATTCAAAATAGGATAGGGCAGACGCACCATCTTACAGTTGCCCTCGTCGGGATGAAGGATGTTGGAACCAACAGCACCGATGTACTCCGTAAGACTCATGACAAGCTCTTCGCGAATAGGGTCGATAGCCGGATTTGTTACCTGTGCGAACTGCTGTCGGAAATAATTGAAGAAAATCTGTGGCCTGTCGCTCAATGCTGCCAGCGGTGTGTCGTTACCCATAGCTGCACTTGGCTCTGAGCCGTTAACGCACATCGGAATGATGGTGCGGTCGATGTCTTCCTGACCAAAGTCGAAACCGCGCAATTGACGGCCGAAGTGAGGAACCGTATTGTCAATCTTACGTCCGCTTTTGAGCTTTTCAAGCTGAATGCGGTTGGTGCTAAGCCATTTCCCGTATGGATGCTCATTGGCCAATTGCTCTTTCAATTCTCCATCGTAATAGATCTTTCCTTCTTGGGTGTCTACAAGAATTATCTTGCCCGGTTGCAAACGGCCTTTTTGGGCGACTTTTGCAGGATCGATGTCCATTACTCCGACTTCGCTGGCAACAATCATGAAACCATCGGTGGTCACAGTATAACGAGCAGGACGCAATCCATTACGGTCAAGCATTCCGCCGGCAAAGCGGCCATCGCTGAAAATCAAGGCGGCCGGCCCGTCCCATGGCTCCATTAGAATACTATAGTACTCATAGAAGTCTTTTAATTCCTGACTGATGGGATTACGGTCGTTGAAGCTTTCAGGAATAAGTATAGCCATGGCTTGCGGCAAGCTAAGGCCACTCATTACAAGAAACTCCAACACATTGTCGAGAGATGCGCTGTCGCTCATGTTTGGTTCGACAATCGGGGAAATATCTTTCGTTTTACCTAAAATTGATGACGAGAGCACATTCTCGCGCGCGGCCATCCATGCGCGGTTGCCGCGGATGGTATTGATTTCGCCGTTGTGTGCCAACAATCTGAACGGTTGTGCCAATGACCAACGAGGGAATGTGTTGGTGGAAAAACGCGAATGAACCAATGCCAAACCGCTTGTAAGATATGGGTTTTGCAAATCTTTAAAATATCGGCGAAGCTGAAGACTCGACAACATACCTTTGTAAACGATATGCTTGGAGCTCAGCGAGACAATGTAGAAGTCGGGGTCGGAAGTGCGCCGTTCTATTTTCTTGCGCAATAGGTAAAGCTGGCGTTCCAGGTCGTCATCTTTTACATCGCTTTGGGGAACGATGAATATCTGTATGATATTCGGTTCGGTTTCTAAGGCTGTCTCTCCCAATTCAGACGAATTGACCGGAACTTCACGCCAATGGGATATTTGCATTCCGGCACGCTGTACTTCCTCTTCAATAATGGCCGTGAAACGCGTGCTGCGCTCTTTATCTTTTGGCATAAAAATAAGTCCTGTTCCATACCGCCCTCTCTCCGGAACGGCAATGCCTTGTAATAGGATAAACTCATGAGGTATTTGAATAAGGATGCCGGCACCGTCGCCTGTCTTTTTGTCGGCCCCCTCAGCACCACGATGACGCATGTTCTCCAAGACTGTCAAAGCCTGGTCAACGAGCAAATGACTTTTTGTACCATGAATGTTTACAACCATTCCGATGCCGCATGCATCGTGTTCTTGTGAACTTTGGTACAATCCGAATTGTTGTCTGATTTTGTCTGCCATATTTCAAATATGTTTGTTTCTACCTACCAACTTGCCGTAACGAATCTCTTTTATCTTGTGTAATTGCACCGTTGATATGCCGAACGGCAAGAATCTGTCTTTTTGTTTGCAAAATTACGCATTCTGCGTCGTTTGTCAAAAAAACAAGCGGAATAAATGAACAATTGTATGTTTTTGCCGTGTTTTGATGCGTATTTGCAAACTCTGATTACAAATAACGATATCGCTATCATGAAGTATCTCTTTGCCTTTTTGTAAGTATTCATGAGAATAAATTGGATTCATAATTGGATTCATAATGCGTGGCTGTAATGTTTTTGCTGAAATCTGGCAGGGGTTATAGATTTATTTTATTACATTTGCAAAATGCTAAAATAGAATTTTATGGAGAATAGAACTATAAGGATAGGTCGGCATTTCATAAGAGGAGCTATGTTTCTATTATGGCTTCTTGTTGCTGCATCCGGCATGTACATATCGGCGGCTACTGTAACCTTTAATCCAAACACAAAATATAAATTGGTTTGCCGTCAGTATATGAAAGGAGGAATTGCTTTGGGTGCAGAGCAAAATCGTCAAACTGCACTTTACTATGTAACCATGTCAGAAGACAAAGAAGATATGTTATGGTATATAGATGAAAAGTCTCCCGGAGCCTTTTTTATAAGAAATGCCAAATCAGGACAATACATTACTTATGATGGGGTCTATTCGGGAAGTCTGAAGCGGTATGTTACATTGAGTTTTGAAGCCAAAGGAGATTCCTCACTTTGGCGAATATACAAAGCGAATGGCAATAATTCCTATATCATATCTTCTGTTTTGGATGTAAATGCCAATTGCTTCAATGTCCGCTCCAATTATGTCGTGGGAACTTTCCCCGAGCAGCAAACATCTAATTCTTTGTTTTGTTTTCGCAATGAAGATGGCAGTGAATTTGTTCCGATGGAACGAGATGATAGTAGCTGCGGAACGACTTTGGACAACAGGTTTTGGGAAAATACAGGCCTTGAAATGCCTGTCGCATTTACCACTGATACAAAAAAGCCTATCTTATATAGCATAAAGAATGTCCGTTCGGGAAAGTATGTAATGGCGGATGAAAATCATCGTCTTATTCAGACAAACGAAGCATCGGAACAATTTTATTTTATCGAAACGATCGATGGTGTCAATATTTACACAAAAGACGGTAGTTACGTACGCGGATTCATATCACCAACGAACAACAACGCAGTATGTACAGCTACAGGAACAACCGAAAAGTCCGATAACATTTGGAACTTCAAATATGCTTCCATGTCTCCATATTCAGGATATGGCATTTATGTCATAAAATGCACCGAAAATGAAAATGGTAACAGTGCTGTTGAAGCAAAAAAGAATTATTGGAACGATTATTACCAGACTGATGTTGGCTTTTTTTCTTTGGACAATGGCTCAACGTTCATATTCTATTCATCAGATGAGCGCCATCGTCAATATTTATCGCAAAAAGGCATTTATGTTCCACAAACAGGTTCGTCGGGAAATGTTTCTGATGTCTTATCAGCTTTGACAAACTTTACGATAAACCGTAAAGCGGTAGTTTTCGACAAAAAGTATAACAATTATATGCTTTCATTGCCCGAAACTTGTCGAGGCAGCGAAAATCTGGTGGCTGAAGTTCGCTATACACCAAAGAACAATGAAAAATTCCAGCTCTATATTGATGAAACGTCTGTAGAAAGCGGACAGAATCATACCTTCAAAGATATAAGCGGAGGGCAAAGTCATGAAATCTCTATTGTGAAAGATGGGAAAAAGATAGGTTCGGCTCAATTAATATTTACATTTATGCCTATAGTAGAGTTGAACGGAACAAATTTCAGCTCTGTATACCGTGCAGCTACCATCCGTGTGAACGATCCAAACAGCATAGATGTTCAGGATTCTCTCTATAATGCTAATGTCCGCTATCGCGGAGCAACAGCAATGGGAAAACAAAAAAAGGCATACGCTATCAAACTGACAGACAAAGCTGGCAACTCAATCGACCGCAAACTGTTGAATTTGCGCAATGACAACAATTGGATTTTAGATGCGATGGCTGTTGACGCAGGAAGGATGCGTAACCGTATAGCAACTGACCTGTGGAATGATTTTTCCACCGCGCCTTATCATGCGGCATACGAGAAGAAAATCAGGAACGGAACTCGTGGAAAGTTTGTGGAAGTGCTGCTGAACGGTTACTATGCCGGTATTTATTGCATGACAGAGAAAATCGACAGAAAGCAATTGAAGTTGAAAAAAATTGCCAAGAGCGTAATTGCAACTGACCCTGATACTGTGAGAGGTACATTGTATAAGTCAAGTGAATGGACCTATGAGATTTTTATGGGTCATGATTTGGGACAGCGCGTATATCCCTTAAGGGCACCTTCTTCATATAATAATAGCTCCGATATATGGTGCAAATGGGAAAACAAGTATCCCGATTTGCAAGATGGAGAGCCTATCGACTGGAAACCTTTGTATACAGCGGTCAATCTTGTTGCCGCCGGCTCAAAATTCAACTTTTCGGCACGCGCATCCATCTATTTTGATTTACCGGTCTTCTTAGACTATTATCTGTTTATAGAGTTGATGCTTGCAACCGACAATCATGGGAAGAATATGTATCTCTATAACTATGACAGTTCTAAATACAAAAAATTAAGTGCTGCTCCCTGGGATCTCGACGGTGTGTTCGGTAGACGCTGGGATGGCAGCAAAAACATTACAGCCAATGCAGCCCAAGATTTTATCACATTTCTCTGGGCTTATGAGCATGGGGAGCATGTTCTCTTCAAGCGTCTGATGGAGTACGATGTCAATGGATGGAACAAAAAACTTGCTGCACGTTATGCCCAACTGCGTGCAACGCATTTTTCACATGCTTCTTTATTGAACCGTTTCAAGAGCTATCGCGAATTGTTCAGGGACAGTGGTGCCGACAAACGTGAAATCAAGCGTTGGCAAGGAACCGATGGAATCACAATGGATTTCGATAGTGAAATTAATTATATGGATAGTTGGCTGAGACAACGTCTGAAAACATTGGATGCCCAATATAATTATGAAGTTCCCGACGGCATCCACGAACAAAAGACTCCATACGTAGGAGTGTCGGGTGCAAAAGGGAAAATATACGTTCATACAACATCGCCCCGAATTGCAATAAAAGTTTATGACTTGGCGGGTCATTTGCTGAAAAGCTCCATTGTGGACGAGGGGGTTACTTGTTTCGACAATATGGCTCCCGGTATATATTTGGTCAATAACAATAAAGTAGTAGTAAGATAAAGTGAAAAATCCAAGAACACCTGCCAAGGCACGGCCTCATGCAGGAAAAAACAAAAAAAATGCCAAGGGAACTTCCTCCCTAAAGAAAACGTCAGTAAAGCGTTTCGTTTTCTTATCCAAAGTGCCACCTTATTTGCTCTTGTTGGCGCTGCTTTGGTGTTTTGCCACGTTCATTTATAACGACGTTTTCTATATGGCAGAGCAAAACAGCTATTTTGCTTTCGAGCCCATATTGATGAAGAATGTAACCGATATGTCTGATGGTCTCCTGATTCTTGTCGGACGTTTTTTCTTGCTGTCGTTTCATTATCCATTTTTCGGTGGTTTTATATGGGCTTTAGTATTAACATTATGCGTTTATTTGATAGACTATACCTTTCGTTTACGAGGTTACGCCTGTATCCTGACATCTGCCATTCCTTTTCTTTTTGCAGGCTATTTGGTTTTCAAAGGCCTGAATCTATTCTATCAGACAGATCCGCACTACATTTTCTCTTTCCCCTTGTTGGTGCTTGTGGCATTTGCCGTGCTGTCTGTTGTTGTGCGCATTATTTCAAAACGTCACTTTCAACCCTTGTGGAAAAGCGAACAAGGCTCTTCTTTCAGACTTCAACTATTGACTTTATCTGCTCAAGTAGCGTTATTCATTGCATTGCTGTTCTACGCCATTCCTTTTCATGTCAATGTGCGCACAGTTACAAAGATGCAACGCCTTATGGAAAACAATGACTGGGATGCAATGATTGAAGCGGCTCTCAAAGTCAAGCAACCCTGCCGGAGCGTTTGTGCTTACTATGCCATAGCACTTTCACAAACAGGGCAAATCGCATCACGCCTGTTTGACCTACACTATCAATACCCCAACATGCACCTGACCAACCGTGCCGGCGATCCCGACAGTGGAACGGAATTTTATGTCTCGGATGCCGATTTTTATGCTGGCCTTATCAATTCCTCCTATCACGGTTGCATGGAGCGAAGCGTCATTGACGGAATCAATACCGTGCGCCTGAAACGCATGTTTTTCTGTGCCATACTCAACAACGAGCTGCCTTTGGCCTATAAATACCTCAGCCTGATTGCCAAAAAGCCTTTCGAGTCGGCCTTTGTCGACAAATACGGTGATTGGGTGCAATACCCAGAAAAAGTAAAACAGGATGCCGACCTCATGAAAGTTGCCGAGCTGATGCCGGTCGAAGATTCGTTTGAGCAACGCTACCGCACGCCGCTTTTTATCGGCTATAACGTGGCCTTGGAAAGCGGCCGCAGCATTCGGGCGCTTGAAAATTCCCTGGCGGCTTGTCTTTATGCCAAAGAGCTTGATGCCTTTTACCTGCATGCCGCCCTCTTGCGCGGAAACACTCTTCCCAAATCTTTTGAAGAAGGTCTGGCCTTGGTCGGAACCAAGACTCCGCAAAAGTTAGAAGGCTTCACGGTCTCACCGTTGGCACTCAGTGCCGTAAAGGTATTCTTGCAAGATGCTTTGGTATATAAGGGCGAAAAAAGGAAAAAGGTCTTTTACGATCTCAATCCGAAATACAAAGGATATTATCCCTTTTATTATTACTTCCAAAACATTCCAGATGAGAATTACGTATTCGACAAAAAAGAAAAGGGTCGAGTCAACTAATACACATTACCTTTGACATGAAACACTCAATTATTTATTATACGTTAGTCTGCCTCTGCCTCCTGTCATTGGCGGCTTGCAAGCAGCAATATAAGGTGCCTGCCGATTTTACAAAGACATCAGAGAAATTACGGATATATCCCGATTATGCCAATGTGGTCATACCGCCCAACATTGCTCCCTTGAACTTCATGGTGCGCAATGGCGGCGATGAATTTGTCGTTCAAATGAAAAACGGTTCCCATCAGCTGTTGGCAGGAGCCGGCAGCGATGGCAAAATTCTTCTCGACAGTACCGAATGGCGCAATCTGTTGAATCATAGCAAAGGCCACAGTATTGCCGTTACGGTCTATTCGCATGATGCCGACGGCTGGAAAGCATATCGTCCCTATACCATTACCGTGGCGGCAGAGCCCATAGACGCTTATCTTTCTTACCGTCTCATCGAGCCCGGTTACGAACTCTACAGACAGCTCGGCCTGTATCAGCGCAATCTGACTACGTTTGACCGGCAAACCATCTATGAAAACAACCGTAAGTACAGCAACGGAGAAAACCACTGTATCAATTGTCATAATTATAAGAATAACGATGCGCGAACCATGATGTTTCACGTACGCGGCAACATGGGAGGGACGCTCATTGCCAAGGATGGGAAAATTGAAAAGCTGAACATGAAAACAGACTCCATCATCAGTTCGGCGGTTTATCCGTCATGGCATCCGCGCCGCAATTGGCTGGTTTTTTCGTCCAATAAGACAGGTCAGACCTTTCATCTTTTAAATAAGGAAAAGATTGAAGTCATCGACCATGCCTCCGACCTTGTTTTCTACAATGCGGATAGTCATGAAATCAGCAATGTACTGAAAACGCCTTTCGATATGGAGACATTTCCTTGCTGGAATCCTGCCGGCGACCGTGTATATTATTGTGTGGCGCATATGCCGTCGTTCGCCCAGGTGCCCGATTCGTTACACTCACTCGAAGTGGTCAACCATTATGACAAGATGCACTATAATCTGATGAGCATTCCTTTCGACGAAAGCACCATGACTTTCGGTGAGCCCCGGCTGGAATTCGATTGCGACGCGATAGGCAAAAGTGCCTCTGTTCCGCGTGTCAGTCCCGATGGCCGCTACGTGCTTTTCACCCTTGGCGATTACGGACAGTTCCATATTTGGCACAAAAGCTCCGATCTTTATGTCAAAGACCTGCAGACGGGCAATATATATCCTCTCACGGCTTCGAACAGCAAGGATGTCGATTCGTTTCACTCGTGGAGTTCAAACAGTCGTTGGTTTGTTTTTAGCAGCCGCCGCGATGACGGGTCGTTTACACGCTCTTACATAGCCTATTTTGACAAGAACGGCCAGTCGCACAAGCCTTTCATGCTGTCGCAGGAAGACCCTGAAGACAATCTTCTGCTTTTCAAGAGCTACAATGTGCCAGAGCTTTCGCGCAACGCCGTGCCTTATACGTACGATCAATTCAAATCGGTTATCTACGGACAGGAAGGCTCACCGGTTAAATACAAGGAAATCAGAAAGAATCTGAAATAATCATCCTGCCATGAAATACTGGTTTTTGTTTTCACACGGCAATATCGTTTTGTCGGCACAAGCCGATGGAAGTTTTGCCATTCCGTTGCAAGACAATCCGCCCTTCAATTCATTTGATAGCGAGATGCACGTTCCGGCCTTTGGAAACCAAGATGCGGTCATTGCCGATATCGGTGATTTGCCGCTGCCACAAGGGTTTCAAAGCATAGGACTTCGTGCCAGCTACTACAAGCTCGACCATGAGTCATATCTCCTTGCCGGAAAGGCGGCCGAACTTCTTGATTGGCACAAATCCACACGTTATTGCGGCTGTTGCGGCCATCCCTTGTCGTTTCATACCCCCATCAGCAAGCTCTGTCCCAATTGTCATCGCGAGATATGGCCCAAACTCTCACCGGCCGTCATCGTGTTGATTCGACGTGCCGATGAAGTGTTGCTTGTACAGTCTCGTTCGTTCAAAAAAGACTATTACGGGCTGGTGGCCGGCTTTGTAGAGACAGGCGAGAGCCTCGAAGAGGCTGTCCACCGCGAAGTGCGCGAAGAGACCGGTCTTGAAATTGACGGCTTGCGTTATTTCGGCAGTCAGCCTTGGCCTTATCCTCGTGGTCTGATGATAGGATTTACGGCCGATTATGTGTCAGGTAATCTGCACATCCAGTTTTCCGAGCTCAATAAGGGTGGATGGTACAAACGCGAAACCTTGCCCGCTATCCCCGAAAAGCTGAGCATAGCCCGTATGCTTATCGACGCTTGGATAGAGGGCAGGGTATAGCACTGCCATAACGGATTTGCGAGCCGCTATGATCGGCGCATTTCATCCAACAGCTGTTTCTGTTTTTCCGACAGCGAGGACGGAAGCACGATGTTGTAAGTTATAATCAAATCGCCAAAAGTTCCGTCGCCTCTGTCATAACCTTTTCCTTTCAGGCGCACCTTGCTTCCGTTTTGGGTACAAGGTTTCACCTTCAGCCGCAACTTGCTGTTCTGTGTCTGCAAAATGATGGAGCCGCCCAGCAATGCGGTATACATGTCAAGATTGACCGTAGCCCGTGCATCGGCATCGGGAGTGGCCATGTTGTCGAATGCGCTGAATCCGCCCGTGGCGCGTTTGCGCCTGCGTGCACTTTGTCCGAACAAGTCTTCGAAGAAGCTGCTGAAACGGCCGTTCATACCTTCGAATTGTGAGAAATCCATGTTCTCGAATTCGTTGTCACTGCCATTGCCTGCACCTTGGCCTCCGTGCTGCTGCTCATATTCTGACGCTTCTTTCCAGTGTTCGCCATATTGGTCGTATTTCTTTCGTTTCTCAGGGTCGCTCAACACATCGTTGGCTTCGTTCAAGGCCTGAAATTTGGCCTTGGCTTTCGGATCGTTGGGGTGCAAATCGGGATGGAACTGCTTTACCCTCCGTTTGTAAGCATCTTTGATGGCATCCTGCGGTGTATTCCGGTCAATGCCCATTATCTTGTAGTAATCTATAAAGGCCATAATCGTAGTATTTTTAATATCTTTCATTTTGATACAGCAAAACAAGTGCCACTCCGTCAATTTCGCCGTTTTGTCAGTCATTTTTTTTGTAAAATGTTGCTGTCTGGTTAGACAAAGGATGGCTGGTGTCTGTACGCTATCCGAACTTGCAAGCCAATCCGCCCAAGGTTTTTTTGTATCAAAACATTTGTAAGGGTCGAAAGTTTTTCTTACCTTTGCACAGCAAAATGAAAAAGCCGAAATGGCTCAGTTGGTAGAGCAATTCATTCGTAATGAATAGGTCCCCGGTTCGAGTCCGGGTTTCGGCTCTCGGTTAAGATTCCTCATCTGAGGAATCTTAATCTGTTTTTAGGCATTCACTTCTTACTTGCATGAAAAGCATCAGTCATAGTCCGTGATGCAACTTGTTCCGTATTTATTCGTGAGCATTTCGCGTACCGGCTCATCAGCAATAAAGAACGCCGTCGATAGGACTTCGCCCAAAGTTCCGCTTTGTGTGACAACTGTCGTTGTCCGTTTTCCAAAAATACGCTTGCCGTTGTTTGGATTGACAATGTGATTACGTTCGGCTGTGTCGTTTCCCGAAGTTGTCAGGCATTCGTCATGCAGAGTTATGTAGTTAATAGTTTTGCGGCCGCAAGGTATTTTCCAGGGTACACCGTCATCGCGGTTCCCAAGACACATAACAGAGCTGTTTCCCATGTTAATCAGGGCACCGCTCATGGGAGTATCGGCCATCAGCAGGCGTACACGGTCAAGAGCATACCCTTTTAGAAAGCCTGACAAATTGATTTTTATTCCGGGACGCGTAAAACGAATATGCATGCCTGTGTCGAGTTGTACACAATCGATGCTTTTGCCGTTGTAGTCTTCCGAATCCGTCGTTATGTCAAATAAACCGAACGTATTTTTGTTATAGTCAAGGGCTATGTGGAGCATATCATAAAGTTCCGGGCTCAGAGCAACGCGGTTTGCACTTGCATGTGCATTGACAAAGGAGAGTTCGCTTTCCGGGTCAAAGGCGTTTCCCGTTTTTTCTAAGGCTGCAATTTCGCGGAAAGCCTTGCATGATATTTCATTGAAAAAAGATTCTGCCTCGTTTGCAACAAAGAGGAAGTCCATCCGGGTGTGCATGGCCGAAAACCATGTGTAATAGATTTTTTTGCCCGCAGACGATTCTTTGCACAAATGAGGCAGAGCCTGAAACACCTTTTACAGTTCCTTTATCTTGACGTTTTTGAACCACACTTCATTGCCGTGATCCTGCAAAAGTATGTGGCCGTCGGTATTGCCGAAGTTGGGCCAGTTGCGATACTTGCTATAGGCAACAAGAGCATTCCACATCTGGTTGTTGCGTTCGTATTCAACCATCTTGACACCGTTGAGCCAATGCTCCACGTGGTTGCCCTTTACGATGATGGTGGCATTGTTAAATGAATTGATGTCAAAAGGTTTCTTTTCCGGTGCAGGTATCAAGTCGTAAAGCGAACCGAGCTTGCGGTTGCCCTTTACACCAAGTTTTGCGTCTGGATGATTGTTGTCATCAAGAATCTGAAACTCGCATCCGATGGCCGAACCTTCGCCTTTGTTCATGTCAGGATTGACAAAATACTTGACACCGCTGTTTGCGCCTTTTGTTATCTTGAAATCAACCGAAAGAATAAAATCCTTGTACTTGCGTGTAGTAACTATATCACCTCCGTTTGCCGATTCCGCTCCGTTGGAGGGCTGCACTTTGAGCAAACCTTTTTCAATCGACCAGCCTTTTTGCGGAAAAGTCGCGATTTTTGCACCGCGCCAACCGTTTGTGGTCTTTCCGTCCCAAAGCAATTTCCATCCATCACGCTCTTCTTCAGGCGAAAGTGTGTTGTCTATACAGTTCACCTGCGGTGCTGTGGTAGGTGTCAGGTAATCTTTTACATTTTCAGTACAGATACGAAGATTTCTCCATGCAATGGTTTTTCCTTCATCCTGTTTATTCCCTATTTGATGCACTTGCAAGGCGATGAATCCTGATAGCGTTTTATCGTCCCAAACGTTGGCGCAAGGAATGCCGTTGATCCATGTGCGGATTACATTGCCGCAAGCTTCAATGCGAGCCTTGTTCCATTGATTGCTCTTGAAGGCACTGCGAGCCGCCGGGTTTTTCGTGAGCGGATAAAGCCACCCGCGGCGGGCTTCGTCGTATACACCGCCACTCCAGGCACGTGCCGATGGATCTATCTCGAACTGGTAACCGTGAACCCGGCCGTTGTTGTAGCTCTTCAAGCTCTCGCTGCGAAACTGTACACCGGAATTCAGACCTTCGTCTACCTTAAATTCAAATTCAAGAATAAAATCTCCATAAGCCTGACGGGTGCAAAGAAACGAATTAGGCGTTCCCATTTTCGAGTAACCTACTATGGCTCCATCCTTAACCTTATAGGCGGCCTTGCCGTTGAGTTGCTGCCATCCCTTCAGGTTTTTGCCATTAAACAACGGCTTCCAGTTTTGGCTTGCGGCAGGCAAGGCCAATGTACATCCTAAAAATAAAATAGCTAACTTGTTCATCTTTATTTTTGATCAAATTTCATTGGAAATCATAACTTATAGAAATCCTCCCATCCGCGTCTTGGCGGCAGTCCGGTGAGCAGGGCATTGGCAAAGTCATTGTTCGTGAACTGTTTGGTGCGTGGATCGAAAAACAGTTGGGTGTTCAAGCGTTGCGCAATGACGCCCAGGCAGAATACCTGACCCAAGACACCGTTGATTTCAAACGGTGAACGCGTCTTTTCGAGTCCTTGGCATGCACGCAAAAAGTTGACATAATGATTTGAAGGGCTCTTCGGAACAACCGGCAACTTGTCTTTCATCTCAAGAGCCTTTTCTTCCGGAATGATAGAAAGTGTCGAACCATGGCTTCCGCCTTTAAAAATCAGGTCTTTGGTGTAAATGATTTTACCTGGATTCAATTTCGCGACTGGAGTCGCTCCCTGATTGGTCGACGGTACATTGGCGTTATATTCCGATGTGCCATAGCCTTTCGGGAGAGGCGGAAAGTTGTCCAAGCCATCATACCATGTGATGTCGCAAGGCGGCATGTGCTTACGTGCCGCGAAGCGGAACAAAATCGTAGACGAGAATGGAAAGAAGAAGTCGTTGTGTCCTTTGGCATATTTCATCGTGATTTCATACGGAAGTCCTAAATCCAGAAATTCGTGTACAGTATCAATCAAATGTGCGCCCCAGTCGCCCAAAGCGCCCATACCGAAATCATACCAGCAGCGCCAGTTTCCCTGATGAAACTTTTCAGAATAATCATGATATTGGCAAGCTCCCAGCCATGTCAGCCAATCCATATCCTTGGGCAGAGGATCGGCGTCAGGGAACTTGTACATGTTTGAATCGAAATTGTGCCAACGGCGAGAGTTATTCATATGTGCGGTTACCGCCGTGACATCCTTTATAATGCCGGCATCCATCCATGCCTTGAACTGGAAATAGTTGGCTTCGGAATGGCCTTGGTTGCCAACCTGTGTGACAACTTTCGGATTCTTTTTGGCCGCCTCAATCAGAAGTTCGGCTTCCTGGAAAGTGCGTGTGATAGGTTTCTCGACATATACGTGCTTGCCATATTTGATGGCCATCATGGATATGGGAAAATGTATATGGTCGGGCACAGATGCGCACACGGCATCGAAATGGCTGCCATATTTTTCAAACAATTCGCGGAAATCACGGAAGCGCTTGGCATCAGGATATTTTGACAATACTTTCTGACATTGTTTTCCATCAAGATCTACATCGCAGACGGCTACGACGTCAACCATTCCGGTCTTGGCAAATTCGGCGATATTCTGTTCGCCGCGATTGCCGATGCCGATGTAAGCGATTTTTACCTTTTCATTTTTTGCGGCAGCCCATTCCTTTGAGGTTACCGGGGTAGCGAACAGTTTGCCCGACGAACCGAGTGCTATGCCTGCCGCCGCCATTCCCATTTCTTTTAAGAAGTCTCTTCGTGTAGCCATATTGATTATTTTTTGATTGTGTTTTTGACGAGATAGAACAGGATTCTTATGAAACTCCAAGCCACATACAGTGCAATGGCGAATGTCAATACGTAAAAGATGGATGTTGCCAGTTCTTTTGCAGGTGCCTTGTATTCAATGATTGCATATACGTTGAATGCAAATGCTATCAGAAAACATACTGTCAGGGTGGCTATTTCGATTTTCTGTCTTTTTTTAGTTATTGTCAGGTCTTTCATTGTCGGCGGGTGCTTTTGTGTTGTAATTTGAATAGTCTATTTTGTACTCGTCAGGGAAGCCGAGTATTTCTCCACGCGTAATGGCTTCATGTCCAAGCAGACAAAGGATGCTTGCATAGTAGCCTTCTTCGGCTATGCGCTCAGGCTGCCTGTTTGTAACGCATGCTTCGATAAAGGCGTCGACATTGAGCGATGTCCCGTCGTTGTCAGGGCGTTTTCCCAGGATATACTCGCCATGGTTTTCGTTGGCAGTTTCAGGGGCCCAGCTTGTTCCGGCAAACGGTATCGAACCGAAGAGATCGTTTTCCCATTTGTTGATCATTTGCAGGAATGCTGGTGCGGGATCTATTGTTTCAAAAAAGTATTTTCCCTTTTCGGGTTCAACGGTTCCGAGGTTGCCGAGAATTTGTTCCTCAAGTCCATAAAATTTATTGGATATGTCGGACCCCCACGTCATCATTTCTCCATTATTAAAGGTATAGATGCAGTTGATGTTGTCATAGACTTCGCGTCCGTCCTTCCAGAATGTGATTGCTCCGTGTCCCATCACCTTTTCGGGCAGTTTTCCTAAGGCCCAAGTGCCCACTTGCAGTTGGTGGCAAGCCAGTTCGGTCATCAGTCCTTTGGAATATTCTTTATAGAGGCGCCAATTGATTTGGCGTTCAAGCTTCGGGTCGGGTACCGGCCGTCTCCAATCGCCGTTCCGATTCCAGAAGGCGTGAATGCAATTGACTTTTCCGAATGTTCCCTGGTGCACCAGTGCCATTGCCTTGATGTAGCGCGGATCGTAAAGCCTTTGCTGTCCGCTGAAGAATATCTTGCCGCTGCTGAGGTGCTTTTTATACATGTTGTTGCACTCTTCCATTGTATATCCGATGGTTTTTTCGCAATATACGTTTTTGCCGGCATCAAATGCGTCCAACACTATTTGGCAATGTGTGTTGAGAGGTGTGGCTACAACCACGGCATCGATGTTTTTGTCGGCAAGCAGCCGGCGATAGTCCTTGTAGGTCTTGGCTTGGGGCACCATTTTGAGTGCTTCGTCCAATGAGGGCTGGTATATGTCGGCAAAAGCCACGACTTCTACTTTGGGATTCTGTAGCAGGAAGCTCAAAAGGAAGCGTCCTCGCGAGCCGGGACCTATCAGTCCCACGCGGCAACGTTCTTTTGCGGTATGGTTGACATCGGCAAAGGCCGACAGCCAAGGACTCGACAAGGCCAGCACACCGGTGCCAATCAGGCCGAGTTCTTTCAAAAACAGCCGCCTGTTCATCTGGTTCTCGTTTTCGATATTTTCCATATGTATATCAAGTATTGTTGTGTGATTTCTTGTTTTTCGGTTATTCCCCTCCGGTTGTGTCGGTTACTTTTTTCAAGGCTCCTGTCGTCGAGTAGAATGTCACTTGTGTGCTTGTGCGTTTGTTGAAGAGCTCGCTGCTCAGAATCTCGGTTCTTCCGAATTGTCCCATGGGAGTTGTCAATGTTGCATAGGTTGCGCTGCGGTCGTAGACTTTCACGCTCACCTGACTCGGCACAGTATATCTTACGGCTTCGAGTTCTGCTTTTTTGGGCTTTGGATTGTTTGTTTCCACGGGCAGGGTCTTTTCGTCTTTCACGCTGATGTATACGGGGTCGCCCGCCAGATTGTCTTTGCCGACCAGTCCCAATTCGCTTGAAAAGCGGAAGAGCAGTTGCTTGTCGCCTTCGTTTCGGGGTATGAAGTTGAGTGTATAGGTTTTCACCTCATGTTCCGTGGTTCCTTTGAAGAGTTGCAGCAAAGCTTCTTCTTGTATGTTCAACTGATTGATCATCAATTTTAATTGCTCTCCGTCTTTGGGCATATTGTCGGCTTGCCCTTTCGACAACGCGCTTCGGCTTTCGCGTATGTCATAGATTTCATTGGCGGTGAGTTCTGCCATTTTGTTTTGGCTGCCTGCATAGAGTATTTCCTCGGTCATGTAGTCGCGCGGCTTCAATGTCGATTTTTCAAGGGTATTCACTTCGGCCACTTTAGGCATGTCATCTTCCCTGCCTTCGGTGTTGATCGAGGTGATGATGCCGTTTTTTGTCAGCCCCACAAGGGGTGCTATGGTTTTTTTGCGCAACGGTATGGAAAAAACCTTTGTTGTGTCGGGCACTCCATAGGGTGTGAGATATACCTTGTCTATTTTCCAGGTGGTTGTTTCGGCTTTCGGCACATTATTGAGCCGCAGATAGCGTTGGGCATAGTCTTTAAAGTCGCCGGGATGAACGGTTGTCCGCGATGCGATGACGGTTACTTTCAATGCTGTCTTTGGCAGGAAATAGGTTACGCCCTCGGCCGTCACACCGGGAATATAGCGGTTTACTTCTGTTTGTGCCTTTCCTTGCAGCATGCAAGCCAGCAGGCAGGCTGTGATGGTTGTCTTTATAGTCACGGTGCTATTGTTTTTTCAGTTGTTTGATGGCATAGGGCAGATTTTCTATCAGGTCATTGACAGTCATGCCCTCTTCGGTGAGTTTTTCTGCGGCCAGGTCGCCGGCCAGTCCGTGCAGGTAGGTTCCGAGCCGGCAAGCTGCCTCGACATCGTAGCCTTGAGCCAGAAGAGACAGCAGCACGCCTGTCAGGGCATCGCCCGAACCGGCTGTTGCCATGCCCGAATTGCCTGTTGTGTTGAAATAGATCTGGCCGCGCGGCGTGCATATTGCCGTGCGGTGCCCTTTGAGTATGATGTAGATTTGCTGGTGCACGGCTTGCGCCCTTGCCTGTCCGAGCATGTCAAAGTCGCTCAGGCTTTCACCGAAAAGCCGCACAAATTCTTTGGGATGGGGTGTGAGTATGGCGTTCTTGGGTATTTGCTGTATCCATCCTTTGTGGCCGGCCAGGATATTCAGTCCGTCGGCGTCTATCACCATGGGTTTTTGCGTGTGGCTTATCTGTTCTATGAAGGCAATGGCGGTGTTTTTCTTTTCACCCAGGCCGGGGCCTATGGCCAGAGCGTCGTAATCGTCGGTCTTGACGGTCGATGCGACAAAGTAGTTTTCATCATCGTGGTGAAGCACGGCTTCGGGAACGGCTGTCTGTAGTATGGAGTTGTTTATTTTCGGGGTATGGATGGTCAGTTTGCCTATTCCGCTCCTCATGCAGGCGCGCGAAGCGAGTATCGCGGCACCGGCCATGCCATAGCTGCCGGCAACGAGCAGTCCGTGGCCGAATGTGCCTTTATGGCCGAAAGACGGGCGCGGCTTCAGCATTGTTGCCATGTCTTCTTTTTCGTCGAGCAGATAGGGCTGCTGTTCAAATTTCACCTCGTTTTCTTTCAATCCTATGTCGAGCACTGTAAGGTGCCCGAGATACTCCTGATTGTCGGCCATCAGAAACGAGGGCTTCAGGCATTGCATGGTAAACGTATAGTCGGCCTTTATGATGTGGGCGCGTATGTTGTAGGTGTTGTCTTCGCACATCAGACCCGATGGGATATCGATCGATATAACCTTGGCTTCCGAGCGGTTGATGAACTTCACCAAGAGGGCATAGCCTCCGTTGAGTGCCTTGTTGAGCCCTGTGCCGAACAACCCGTCGATGACGTAATCGTTTTTTTCGAGGCCGGGCATTTCAAATTGGCTCGTAATTTCATGGAATGCCGTCTGTGGACACGTTTCTGTCAGTCTTTCCTTGTTGGTGGCGCAATCTGGGCTGAGCCGGCCGCCCGTGTTAAACAGGAAGACTTCGATTGCATAGCCTTCTTTTGCGAGCATGCGGGCAACGGCCAATGCATCGCCTCCATTGTTGCCCGGCCCGGCAAAAACCTTGAACGAGGCTCCCGGAACGCATATTTTCCTGATGCCTGCGTACAATGCGCGGGCAGCCCTTTCCATCAGGTCGATGGATTTTATCGGCTCATGTTCGATGGTGTAGGCATCGAGCTTGGCCATTTGTGCTGCTGTCAAAATTTTCATACTGCAAATATATATAATTCTTTCGGTTTACGATTCATTGGCTGTGTTTAATGAGTGCAAATTCGTTGTTTTCGCTTGCCATTTGAACCGTCTGCATGATGATGGGAAGCCTCAGCCGTTTTATCGGCGTGCTGTGGCTTTAAAAGGCAAGGGAGTAATTTTGAAAAGGTATGGAGCGTTTTGAAAAGGCAACGCACTGTCTGCGCCATGACAGGCGGGCGGTTAAGAATGCAACCGGGTTGTCCGGATTTCATCTTTTTGTCAACGACAGAAAATAGCCTATCTTGTAAAGTTTGAAAAGCAGCAGGTTGGGGTGCTTTCCAAGCAGGTTGCGACGTACGCAGCCGCAAAACAAAGTGTGAAGCACGCGAAAAAAGGCTGCAAGACCGAAGCGCCGAATCTGCATGGCTACGGCCGAAACCGTTATTGATTGCTGATAGACGGCATCGAGTTTCGAGAGGTTGCGAAGGGCTGTCTCTGTCTTGGCCAGAAAAGAGGCGTTGTTGTCAATGCCTGTGTGTATAAGCGGATTGTCGATGTGTATGACGGGGATGCCGTGTTGCCTGAGTTGCAGGCCGAACATGGTATCTTCATAGCCGTAGCTGCGCAAATCTTCATTGAAGGGAATGTCGGAGAGCAGTTTTTTTTGAAGCATCACATTGAATGTCGTAAAACGGCTGTAGGGATGCTGGCGCCGCCTGCAGGCCTTGTTGCGGGCGGCAGCCGCCATTTCGTATCTGAAGCGCAGCCTGTTGTCGGGGGTGGCCGATTGGGGCGATGTATGAACACCGCCGCAGATTACGGCCGCGGGGTTGGCTCGCGCTGTTTTGAGGTAAGTGGTAATCAGTTGGGGCGAATACATTCGGGCATCGCTGTCGACAAGCAGCAACAACGGATATTTTGCCGCTGCGGCAGCGCGGTTGAGCAGAGCCGACTTGCCAAGGTGGTGCGGAAGAGCAGTAAAGCTGCAATGTGGCAGACGGTTGATGGCTTCGGCTTGGGCGATTGTTTTCGTGTCGCCCGAGCCATCGTCGATGACGCTTATTTCATAGTCATCGCAGAGCGGTGACGCCGTGCACATGTCAGCCAGTTCGCCAACCAGACGGAGCGGTGCGAATGCATAGGTGGGAATCAGAATGCTGATGCGGCACACGGTGCTCTATTTAAGCCATTTGTCGAGCCAGTTAAAGAAGGTGCGCTGCCACAATATGGCATTCTGCGGCTTCAATACCCAATGGTTTTCATCGGGATATAGCAGAAGTTGTGCGTCTATGCCCCTGAGACGCGCTGCGTTGAAGGCCGATTCGGCCTGGGAATGAAGAATGCGATAGTCTTTCATGCCGTGAATGCAGAGAATTGGCGTGTCCCATTTGTCAATGCTGTAATGCGGTGACTGCTCATAGGCCTTTCGTTCGGTGAGGCTGCCTTTGTTCCATGGCGCTGACTTGAGGTCCCAGTTGGCAAACCACATCTCTTCTGTTTCAACGTATTGCTGCTCGGTGTTATAGATTCCGTCGTGAGCGATAAAGCATTTGAACCGCTTGTTGTGGTGACCAGCCAGCCAATAGACGCTGTAGCCGCCGAAGCTGGCACCGACACACCCCAGACGGTTGTTGTCGACATAGGGCTCCTTGGCCATTTCATCGATGGCCGACAGGTAGTCTTTCATGCACAGGCCGGGGTAGTCGCCGCTGATGGCCTCAAGCCATTCCATGCCGTAGCCCGGCACTCCGCGGCGGTTGGGGGCAACAACGATATAGCCGTGTGCAGCCATTATCTGGAAGTTCCAGCGGTAGCTCCAGAACTGACTGAGGGGCGACTGCGGCCCTCCTTCGCAGAACAGCAATGTGGGATATTTCTTATTTGGGTCGAAATGAGGCGGATAGATAATCCACGTTTGTTCCTTCTTTCCATCAACGGTTGTAATCCAGCGCTCTTCCACTTTTCCGAATGTGAGTTGGTTGTAAAGATGACGGTTTTCGTCGGTTACGCGAGACACAGGATGATTTTTCTTCAGTTTGATGCGGAAAATGTCATCAGCTTCGCTCATACTGTGACGCTTGGCGTAAAGTTCCTTCCCATCGGGCGAAACGGCGGCAAGCGAATAGTCGTAGGTTCCATCGGTCAATTTTTCTACGCGTCCGCTCAGATTGGTGGAATACAGCATGGATGTGCCATGCCAAACACCTGAAAAATAAAGCGTTTTAGAATCAGCGCCCCAAAGATAGGTGTCTACTCCCGATTGGAACGTTTCGGTTGTGTAGGTTTTCTTGCCGGTTGCCATCTCGTAAACGCAGAGCCGGTTCCGGTCGCTTTCATATCCGGCGCGCTCCATGCTTTGCCATGCCACATAGCGGCCGTTGGGCGAAAACGATGGGTTGGTATCGTAGCCAACGTTGCAATCTTTCTCTTGCTGGTTGATTGGCTGGTTGGCAAGCGAACGGGTATCATCCGTTTTAGGCTCTTTATAGTCGGCGGGTTTGCAAAGATTGCGCGTGGTGCCTGATGCAATGTCATAAAGAAAGATGTCGCTGTCGGTGCTGACGGCGTATTTTTTGCCTGTCTTCTTGCGACATGTATATGCAATGCTTTTTGAATCAGGGCTCCAGCAGAGTTGCTCGGTTCCACCGAATGGCAGCATCGGGCATTCGTAGGGTTCGCCGTCGAGCAAGTCGGTGAGCGTGCCAAGACCGTTTAGGGAAAAATCTGCAAGGAACGGATGCGGAACGGATGTGACGAACGTGTCCCAATGCTTGTACATCATGTCGTTGATAACCATTCCGGTAGCTTTTGGAAGGTCGTCATATTTTTTTTCGATGCTGGAATGGCTCTCCACCTGACGAATGACAATAATCTTAGACTCGTCGGGCGACAACAGAAAGCCTTCGATTCCATCCGGCAAATCGGAAAGTTGCTTGCGTTCGCTGCCATCGGCATTCATTGTCCATAATTGTGAGCTTCCGCTACGGTTACTCATAAAAAGCAGCTTGCGACCTTTATCGATATAGACCGCTCCCGTTTCGTTGGCAGCGTCTGTGGTAAGCAAATTGGGCTTGCCTTCGGGCAAACTCATGAAATAAAGCACATGGTGTCCCTTGTTTTGCTCGACACTATAGTAGCCGACATTATATACAGCCTCGCGGCCATCGGGCGAAACGCGGAATTCGCCAACACGTCCGAAAGCCCATAATGCTTCCGGCGTAAGCAAATCTGACTTTAAAGCCGGAGTGTTTTTCCCTATAACGTCGGTAGCCGCCTGAATGGCCGAAGATGCTGTCAGTGTCATGACTGAAAAGAATAAGATGGGTAGAATGTTCTTTGTTTGCATGTGATGATTGTGCATAATGATGTTTTTGAAAGCAACAACCCGTTAGAATCTGTCTATCTCCAACGGGTCATTTGCTTGTCGTATCTTTCTTGTTTATTTTCTGTTGAGCCTTTGTTTTTGCTGTTCCTGCTGTTTCTGCAGGGCTTCAAGCCGGGCTGCAAGTCCTTTCATCTTTTGTGGGTTGCTCATGTTCTTTTTATAGTTTTCTTCGAGCTTTGCCAAAAGTTTTTTGTCGTCTGTGCGCCACCGCAGCCACCAAAAAGTAACGGCACTGGCCAAAAGAGAAATGAAGTAGTAGTAATTCAATCCTGATGAATAATCGTTGAACATAAAGAAGAAGAACACTGGCATGAGCATCATCATCCATTGCATCATTTTCATTTGCTCGGCCTGTGCGCCGACCATGCTGTCTTTTTGCATCTTCATGTTTATCCAGCTGTAAAGAAGATTGGATACACAGAAAAGGAGGCAGAAGATACTTAAGTGATTGCCGATGAAAGGCAGATTGGTGCTCCAATGTATAACGTCGTCGTAAGTTGACAGGTCATCAGCCCAAAGGAAACTTTGCTGGCGCAATTCAATAGCATTAGGCACGAAATTGAACATGGCAATCCAGATAGGCATTTGCAAGAGGATGGGCAGGCAGCCTCCCATGGGACTAACACCGTATTTGCTGTAGGTGGCCATGATTTCTTGCTGTTTCTTCATGTTGTCTTCCGAGTTGGGATACTTGGCGTTGATTTCATCGAGTTTCGGTTTCAGTACGCGCATTTTTGCGCTGCTCAGGTAACTTTTGCGTGTTGTTGGGTAAACTAAAACCTTCAGCAGGATAGTAATGAGCAATAGCACGACTCCCATCGAGAATCCCAGTTTTGTGAGCCAGTCAAACACGTAAATTGTGAAGAAACGGTTGATGTATTTGAAAAGAGGCCATCCCAAATAAACCAATTCGTCAAGTTCGAGATCTTTTCCTTTTTCAAGGCTGTAATCGTTCATTTGTTGTAGTAGGCGGAACTTGTTGGGTCCTATATAGAACTGCATGTTGACGGAAGACTTGCCCGTTGCATCAAAAGGAGTTTCCATCTGAGCTTTGTAGTTTTTCAGGAATCCGCTTTCTTCTGCCAATGGAGTGCTTTTCAACTTGGCTTTCTCAAGCCCTTCATAGCCGATGAGCACGTAGCTGAAAAATTGGTTTTTGAAGGCAACCCAATCAAGAGTTTCCTTTATATCTTCTTCTTTTTCCTTAGCCTCATTGAGGTAGTCCATTCCACCGTTCTTTTCTTTGTATGTCAATGTGGCGTAGCGGTTTTCGAAGGTAAATCCTTTTTCCTGCGGTCTGATGGAGTCTTGCCATTCAATGGAAATGGTTTTTACATTGGGCATTACGTGACGTTCCAGCCCGTTGGTACGTATAGCCACATTTACCATGTAAGTATGCGGTATCAATTTGTATTCTATGGCAAATGTGCTTCCGTCATTTCCATTCAATGTCATTGTCACTGTGCTGTCGGTCTGCTTTTCAGCGTTGAAATACATTTCGGCCGTTTTCAGATTTTCTTCTTTTAGGGGCAGTATGTAATGCAAGTAAGATGTTGCTTTGCTAAAAAGCTGCACAGGTTTCTTTTTCTGATCTTTATAATCTTTCAAATGAGCGTCTGTAATGACACCGCCTAATGTGTTCAATTCAATTTTCAGCAATTCGTTTTGCAGTGTCACGGTTTTGTTTTGACCACGTTTGTGCATGCCAAACAGTGATGTGGTATCGGCCGCTGCCATTAGGGCCGATGAGTCTGACGAGACCTGTTTCGCCGCTTGTTGCTGTTGCAGGACGCGTTGCTTTTCGGCGTTTACGGCTGCGATCGAGTCTTGCCTGCGAGCTTCGGCTATTTGCTCTGCGCTTGGCTGGCTGAAATAGGTAAATCCTATCAGTACCAATGCTATCAGCACAAAGCCGGTGATGGTGTTTTTATCCATTTATGTGTCTTGTGTTGTTTTAAGTGGCTGGGAGTTTATTTGCTGTTTTTGTTGTCTATGGCAGCTTTTACGAAGCTCATGAATAAGGGGTGGGGAGCCAGCACTCTGCTGCTGTATTCGGGATGGAACTGTGTTCCGAGATACCATTTCAGTTTCGGAACTTCCACGATTTCTACCAAATGCGTGTCGGGATTGATGCCAGTGCATCGCATGCCGTTGTTTTCGAATTCCTCTTTGTAAGCATCGTTGAACTCGAAACGGTGGCGGTGGCGTTCGGATATGGTTTTCTTTTGGTAGGCTTTGTAGGCCAGAGAGTTTTCGTCCAATTCACACTTGTATGCTCCCAGGCGCATGGTGCCGCCAAGATTCGTGATGTTCTTTTGCTCTTCCATGATGTCAATCACATTGTGATGTGTTTTCTCATCCATTTCCGAGCTGTTGGCATCGGCATATCCGAGTACATTGCGCGCATATTCTATGACCATTATTTGCATGCCCAGGCAGATACCGAATGTGGGAATGTCATGGGTGCGGCAATATTTGGCAGCTACGATTTTTCCTTCTATGCCTCGTTGTCCGAATCCGGGACAGATGATAATACCGTCCATGCCTTCGAGTTTTTCGGCAACGTCATCTTCTGTAAGTTTTTCAGAGTTGATGAAGTTTGCTTTTACCTTGTAGTCGTTGTAGGTTCCGGATTGCGACAGGGCTTCCAGAATGCTTTTGTAGGCATCTTGAAGGTCATATTTTCCTACTAATCCTATTGTTACTACTGCCTTTGCATTGTGTCTTCTTGTCAGGAAATCTTTCCAACGTCCCAACTGCACCTCTTCTTCGGGCACTTCCATGCCGAATTTGCCCAATATGATTTTGTCGAGCCCTTGCTCGGCCATTTTTACGGGCACTTCGTAGATGGTGGGCATGTCTATGCTTTGTACTACAGCTTCGGCATCTACGTTACAGAAATTGGCTACTTTTTTGCGGAGTCCCTGGCTTAGATCCCTTTCGGCGCGCAATACGAGTATGTCGGGCTGTATTCCTACGCTTTGCAACTCTTTAACGGAGTGTTGCGTGGGTTTTGTCTTCAATTCTTTGGCAGCAGCAAGAAAAGGCACGTATGTCAGATGTATGCAAAGTGCTCGTTTGCCCAAGTCCCATTTCAGCTGGCGGATGGCTTCGAGAAAGGGTAGGCCTTCTATGTCGCCGACGGTTCCGCCTATTTCACTGATGACGAAATCATATTTATCTTTCTTGCCGAGAAACATGATGTCGCGCTTGATTTCGTCTGTAATATGGGGAACCACCTGAATGGTCTTGCCCAAATAGTCACCGCGACGTTCTTTTTCTATGACGCTTTTGTATATTTTCCCTGTGGTGTAATTGTTATACCTGGTGGTTTCAATGCCTGTAAATCTTTCGTAGTGACCCAGGTCGAGATCGGTTTCCTGTCCGTCGGCCGTCACATAGCATTCACCATGCTCGTAGGGGTTGAGTGTTCCCGGGTCAATATTGATATAGGGGTCGAATTTTTGGATTGTAATGCTATAACCGCGTGCCTGCAACAGCTTGCCTATGCTCGCTGATATAATGCCTTTGCCTAAAGACGAAGCTACACCGCCCGTCACGAAAATATACTTGGTGTCTGCCATGATTGTTTATTATATAGTAACGGGATGCAAAGGTACGAAATTATATATCAAAAACGCTTTTTTCAAGCGAAAAACCATTACCTTTGCAATTCGTAAAAAACAACACGAAGATGAGGAAATACGTCATAGCAGTGCTCATGTTGCTTGTTGCCGGGGTGCTTTGCGCGCAAAAGCGAAAAGCAAAAAGCGTGGTCAAGGAAGAACTTCCCGATACTTTCGAGGTCATTGCCGGCCACTATGCCGATTCTTTGCGCCAGTTACGGACTTATTATGATTCGGCCTGGACTTACAATGCCGGCGACCAATTGCGCAATCCCTATTATTTTCCTCTATTCTTCAAGCCTACACTCTATAACAATCCTTTGGACCAATTGATGAGCAATACTTGGACGGGGCGTTACAATAAGCAACGTCGCCTGTACAGTATCGGCGATACGCGCGACGATGAGCTGCAGCGCGATTCGGCCATCAACAATACCCTTGCGCAGTTTTATGTCAACTACCCGCAATTTATCGAGCAAACACAGCAGCAGCTGATGGCTAACGACGGATTGCGCCGTGAGGCCGAAAACACGGCTCCTATCAAGCATGAAGTGAGCCTGGCCGAAAAAATCAAGCCCGATGCGCCGATTGACGTGGTCGAACCTGTAAAACTGGTCAGTCACCGCCCTAATTTTTGGAAATACACCGCATATTTCGAATTGCACTACAATCAGACCTATTCAAGTGAAAATTGGAGAGGAGGGAAAAACAAGTACAATTCATTGGTAAGCCGCTTTTATGCTACGGCCAACTATAACTTCAATGACAAGGTTATCTTCAACAATTCATTGGAGTTGCGCCTGGCTTTCCAGACCGAGCGTTCCGATACCATCCATCCTATCAAACCTACGCAAAACGAGTTGAAGATAAACAATATGTTCGGTTTGAAAGCCATCAAAAATGTCTATTACTCCATTTCGCTCGAACACAAAACTCCTGTAATTCCACGCTACAACAGCAATTCGCGTGTTGTCAACCAGGATTTCTTCTCGCCTTATGAAGGTTCTTATGGTGTTGGTTTCACGTATAATGTGAAAGTCCTGAAGAAATATCCCATCTCGTTTACTGCCAACCCCATCAATATCTATTACAAATACATGGATCGCAATGCCCTTGCACGTTACGGCAAAAGCGGAAAGCGACATCATTATGAGGCATACGGTTCCAATTTGCGCCTGACGTGGCAGTGGAAGCTCTTTAAAATATTGAATTGGCGTTCCGAATGGACCTACGGCACCAACTATACCTATGTGGAAACCGAATGGCGCAATACCTATAACGTATCCATCAACAAGTATATAGGAACTACACTTGACTTATACATGCGTTTTGACGATCGTAAGCTCGATCGCCGCGGCCGTCGTCGCATGCAGCTTTCCGAGATATTCTCGCTCGGATTCAGCTACAATTTTTAATTCCTACGGCTTCTTACTTTTTTGAAGTGCAAAAATGGCAAAGTATGAGCAATAACATACCACAAGAAGTGTGGACTCCTTTGCCTTTTTTGAAAGGAGAGCATTCTCTTTCAAAAATTGAATACGATGCTACAGACTTATTGGTAGAATTGGATTCGTTTAAGGAAAAACGGGTTACAAAAATAGTTTTTGCAAATGTATTCTCATACAGAGTAACATTAGAGCATTTTAGATGGGCAGAATTTAGCCATAATCCTAACATTTCAGCAACATTGGTATATGTAAAAGAATCTCATTATATAAGATGGTTAGAAACTGCTGGTTTGAAACAAATTTATGAATCCAATTTGGATTTGCGGCATTATCTATTGCAAACTACAGAACACACAATAGATGTTGTACTTCCAAGTGAATCCATAATAACTATAGATGGGAAAGAAATATGAAACAACCACTTTTTACAATTAGCAGCACATTCTCGGAAGAAGAAGTCGTGCGTTTCAATAAGTATGTATTGTTGCACCAGTCTCCATATGTAAGAAATGTTATCTTTTGCAATATAATCATGCTGCTGTTCACAATAGCCATGGTATTGAATGATATTACTTCAGAGGGGTTTCCTATAGGCTCGATAATGATGTTTTTACTCATCATTATTATCAATTGGTCTCTTTACAAATCGCCAATACAAAAAGCCAGAAAACTTTATCGCCAGAATAAAACAATAAGAGATGCTGATTATATTGTTAAGTTCTATGATAACCACTATGTCGTGTTATGCAATGAAATAGAGTCAAGTATTCCTTTCGATAAATTGTATAGAATAATAGAGACTGACACTAATTACTATTTGATGCCTTCAAAGGTCAGTGGGACAATAATTTGTAAGACAGATTGCCCTGCTGGTTTTGATGTTTATATTCATAGATTTGTAAACAGATAGTGTGTAATATGTTTCTATAGCAAAACAATATCGAAGATTTCCAGATACAAGGTGGCGGCTTCTCATGTACTACATGGGAAGCCCTCATATTCTATGTGGGAGGCTCTCAGATTGAATATGAGAAGCTCTTATATTCAATGTTGGAAGTTCCGAAGTACGGTTTGGCAATCTCTCGGATTTAATGTCAGTATTAACTATATGGTACAAAAAAACTGCCACGTATGGAATTGTGGCAGTGAATAGAGCTATACAGCTATGAACAAGTGCGGTTCTCTATGGCTTATATTGTGCACCAAACGTTTAGGTAATCAGCCTTTCAGATTGGAGAATGCTTGATAGCGGATGTCTTTTTGAACGTCTTTAAACAATTGTCTGTTGCTGGAGAAACGGATACGGGCATATTTCACTACGTCGGAAGTGCACTTTTCGGCCTCTTCAACGCCTGTACTCTTCAGCGTTATTCTAAAGACACCAAGGTTGTCAAGCCGCACACTGTATCCTTCTACGAGCCATTTGACAATGATGTCATTCAGGTTCGACAAAGTGTTGAGCACGTCACCTTTGGTGAGAGAACTGGCATTTGCAATTTCCTTGCAGATGTCGTCAGTGGTTTTCATTCCTATCTTTACGTTTTGAAGATAGAATTTCGATTGTTCCTGGTTTTGAGGATTCTTTTTCTTTACAACTTTGAATTTCATTTTTGTTTGATTTTAGGTTAATACTAAGGTTTATGTTTTCCATACGCTTGCAAAGTTACAACATGATAGAGGCCATTTGCAAGCTTTTTCATCCGTCCGGTGCAGTCTACGACACAATTTGATTACAATGTGCTGATACATTGATTGTTGCAAAACACATAAAATCACAAGTTTTTTGGAGTTGCATTCTCAGCCGGATTTTTGTGCATTTAAATCCGTAATTTGTATATCCGCAATTTGTCACAAAAACAGTATTTTTGCAGCACAAAAACAGACAACCTGATTGAAACAATTATCTAAACTGTAAAACATGTATATTGAAAAAATTCAATCGCCGGCTGATTTGAAAAAGCTGAGCATAGACGAGCTCAATGTTGTAGCGGATGAAACTCGCGCCGCAGTACTTAACCGTGTAAGTAAGCATGGCGGACATGTGGGACCAAACCTTGGATTTGTGGAAGCCACAGTGGCTCTGCATTACGTGTTTGATGCACCGAAAGATAAGTTTGTGTTTGATGTGTCACATCAAAGTTATCCTCACAAGGTTCTGACAGGAAGGGCAAAAGGCTTTTTGGGTGATGTAAGTGACATGAACGCTGTCAGTGGTTATTCATCGCCTGCCGAAAGTCCTGCTTACGACAATTTTGAAGTAGGCCACACAAGCACCTCCGTTTCATTGGCTACAGGCCTTCAAAAGGCTCGCGACATAAAGGGAACCGACGAAAACATCGTTGTAGTCATCGGTGACGGCTCATTATCGGGCGGCGAGGCTTTTGAGGGACTCGATGAAGCCTCCGAACTCGGAACGGGCATTATCATCATAGTCAACGACAACGAAATGTCGATAGCCGAAAACCATGGCGGCATATATAAAAACCTACGTGCATTGCGTGAGTCACAGGGACTTTACCAACACAATTGGTTCAAGGCATGGGGTTTTGACTACAAATATCTCGAAGAAGGAAACGACATAGCAAAACTCATAGAGATCTTCAAGAGTGTAAAGGGCACCAAGAAACCCACCGTTGTGCATATCCATACAGAAAAAGGGCACGGATATGCACCGGCAGTGGCCGACAAGGAAGCGTGGCATTGGAGCATGCCTTTTGACCAAAAAACCGGCAAGCACCTTGCAGCATCTGACGGTGAATGTTACGAAGAATTATTTTCTAACTGGATGTTGCAGGAGATGCGGCACGATCCTACCTTGATTGCCGTTACTGCGGGAACACCTGCAGCAGCAGGTTTTGACAAGGCCAAAAGGGAACAGGCAGGCAAGCAACATGTAGACGTGGGCATTGCCGAAGAACAAGCAACCGCGATGATAAGCGGAATGGCCAAAGGAGGCCTGCATCCTGTTTGGACGGTCTATTCGACATTTATCCAACGTGCCTACGACCAGATAGCCCAAGACCTTTGCATCAATTCCAATCCTGCAGTCATCAACGTCGTAGGTGGAGGCACCAACTCGATGAACGATATCACGCATATCTGCCTGTTTGACATTCCCATGCTTACAAGCATTCCCGGCCTGCTCTATCTGGCACCTGCAACGTGTGAAGAATATTTTGCGATGTTGCGCTGGGCTATCCGTCAAGACAAAAAGCCCGTGGCACTTAGAGTACCAACCAATGGAGTGAACCATACAACAGAAAAGGTTGACGAAGACTACAGCTACGAGCCGTCCTATAAAATAATGCACAAGGGAAAGGATGTGGCCATTATCGCGGCCGGCTCGTTCTATCAAAAAGGTGAAAACGTAGTGAAACTGCTGTCAGAAAGAAATATAGACGCTACACTCATCAACCCGCGCTATTTATCTGAAATCGATATTGAAACGCTTGAGGCTTTGAAAGCAAATCACCGTTTGGTTGTCACTCTCGAAGACGGCAGCAAAGACGGCGGATGGGGTGAGCGTATAGCCGCCTATTATGGAGCAAGCGACATGAAAGTAATGGTCGGTGGCATTAAGAAAGGACTTTACGATCGCTTTGACCTGCATCAGCTTCTTTCCGACAATCGTCTGCTGGACGAACAAATTGTTGAAGATATCCTTGATGCCATGAAATGATGGCTTGGCAAATCATCATGCTATTCAACAGGTGCCGGACATATTGTAAGTCCGGCACCTGTTTTACCATATATCACCAAAAAGAAAGTATTTAGTCGAAGTAAATAATAAAAATGCAGATTAGAATGTGTATAAGTGACGATTTGGCAAGTTTAGACTTCAAATATTTATAAAACGAAGAATAAGCCGTAGAAAAACTTGCGCCTTTTCTTTCCATATTTACACGCTTTGCAGTAACTTTGCAGTCAAAACCGCAACAATGGAGCAACTGAAACATGAATGTGGTGTGGCAATGGTGCGTCTGTTAAAACCATTGGAATACTACAAACAAAAGTATGGGACATGGTCTAAAGGGTTAGACGAGTTGTATTTATTGATGGAAAAGCAGCACAACCGAGGCCAGGAAGGCGCAGGAATGGCATGCGTGAAAATGACATCGTTGCCCGGTGAAGAATACATGTTTCGCGAAAGAGCTTTGGGTTCGGGTGCCATACAAGAAATCTTTTCCAAAGTACACGGTTGCATCAATGCCATAGCCAAAGAACAGCGCAGCAATGTCGAGTATGTCAAAGAACACGTACCCTTTGCCGGTGAAGTTTATATGGGGCATTTGCGTTATTCCACAACCGGACGCACCGGAATTTCAAACGTTCATCCTTTTTTACGAAGAAACAACTGGCGGGCAAGGAACTTATGTCTTTGTGGCAACTTCAACATGACCAATGTTGACGAGATATTTGAGTCAATAGTTGAAGAAGGCCAGCATCCGCGTCAATATGCCGACACATTCATTTTGCTGGAACAGCTGGGACACTATCTCGACATGGAAAGCGACCGTCTCTACAAAGAAGCAAAACGAAAAGGACTCGAAGGACAAGACATTACCAAATATATTGAAGAATATATTGACATGGCCAACGTATTGCGCAACGCCTGCGGAATATGGGATGGCGGCTATGTGATCTGCGGTATGACAGGAAGCGGCGAAATGTTTACGATGCGTGACCCCTGGGGCATCCGTCCATGTTTTTGGTACAAAGACGAAGAACAAATCGTAATAGCTTCAGAACGCCCTGTGATACAGACAACGCTGTTTGTCGAGGCCGAACAAGTCAACGAATTGAAACCGGGTGAAGCCATCATAGTAGATTTAAACGGCAAAATGAGACTCGTACAAATAATGGAGCCGAAAAAATACAGTGCCTGCTCCTTTGAAAGAATCTACTTCAGCCGTGGCAGCGATAAAGATATCTATCAGGAAAGAAAAGCTTTGGGACGCCAATTGCTTCACCCCATACTGAAAGCCATTGACGGCGATTTGAAGCATACCGTCTTCTCGTTCATACCCAATACGGCCGAAGCGGCCTTTTATGGCATGCTTGAAGGTTTCAACGAATATCTGAACGAACAAAAGCTGAAAAGAATACGCAGATTGGGAGTCCATGCCGAAGAAAAAGAACTTTTGGAAATACTTTCGGAAAGAATCAGAAGTGAAAAAGTGGCATGGAAAGACATCAAGATGCGCACTTTCATTACTGAGGGCAACAGCCGCAACGACCTGGCAGCCCATGTCTACGACGTGACCTACGGATGTCTGACTCCGTATGTTGACAATCTGGTAATCATAGACGACAGCATAGTAAGAGGCACAACACTTCGCGAAAGCATCCTGCGCATACTCGATCGTCTGCACCCAAAGAAAATCGTAGTGGTTTCATCGTCACCGCAAATCCGCTATCCCGATTATTATGGCATAGACATGAGTCACGTAGAGGAATTCATAGCGTTTCGTGCGGCCATAGAGCTCTTGAAAGACAACGGGCTGGAAAGCATTATCGACAAGACCTATCTGAAATGCAAGGAACAGCAGGAACGACCCAAAGAAGAAGCCGTCAATCATGTGAAAGAAATCTATCGCCCATTTACGGCAGAGCAGATATCCGAAAAGATGGCGGTAATGCTGCATGCACAAGAAGTGAAAGCTGACATTGCCATCGTATACCAGACACTGGAAGGACTGCACCACGCTTGTCCCGATCATCCGGGCGACTGGTATTTCAGCGGCAATTATCCCACTCCCGGCGGAACAAAACGCGTTAACAATGCTTTTATCGACTATTACGAAAACGAATACATCAAAACAAAATGAGAGACATAACACTCATCCTTGACGACGGGAGCAAATTCCATGGTAAGTCGTTCGGTTATGAAAAGCCCGTAGCCGGTGAAGTTGTCTTCAATACGGCAATGACAGGTTATCCGGAAAGTCTGACCGATCCATCGTATGCAGGGCAGCTGCTGACAATGACCTATCCGCTTATCGGTAATTACGGCGTTCCTCCGTTTAGTGTCGAATCCAACGGAATAGCCACCTACATGGAAAGCGATAAAATTTATGCTTCAGCCATCATAGTAAGTGAGTACAGCGGTGACTACAGTCATTGGAACGCTGTTGAAAGCCTGTCTGATTGGTTGAAAAGAGAGCACGTACCGGGCATCACAGGCATCGATACGCGTGAATTGACCAAGGTATTGCGTGAACATGGTGTGATGATGGGCAAAATTGTATTCGATGATACCCCGGAAGAAATACCGACAGCCCAATATTCCGGCATCAATTATGTGGAAAAAGTATCCTGCAAAGAAATTATTCGTTATAACGAAGGTGCCGACAAACGCGTAGTCCTGGTCGATTGCGGTGTAAAGAACAATATCATCCGTTGTCTCATAAAAAGAGGCCTGGAAGTCGTACGCGTTCCTTGGGACTATGATTTCAATACTTTGGAATTCGATGCCCTTTTTCTGGCAAACGGTCCTGGCGACCCTGATACCTGTGTGGCTGCGGTCGAAAACATACGGAAATTTCTTGGCAATTCCGAAACACGTCCCTGCATGGGCATTTGCATGGGCAACCAGTTATTGTCGAAAGCGGCAGGCGCATCTATCTACAAGCTAAAATACGGACATCGCAGCCATAATCAGCCGGTGAGATTGGTGGGAACAAACAAGTGTTTCATCACGAGCCAGAACCATGGTTACTGCGTCGACAACAAAACACTGCCGAATGATTGGACTCCTCTCTTCCTGAATATGAACGACGGTTCTAATGAAGGCGTAAAGCACAGCAACAAGCCATGGTTCAGTGTACAATTCCATCCCGAAGCGTGCAGCGGTCCGGTAGATACGGAATATCTGTTCGACGATTTCGCACACATGTTAAATGAAAACTAACTCTCAACCTGATAAAACAATGAAAGAGCAAAAAATAAAGAAAGTATTGCTTTTAGGTTCCGGAGCATTAAAAATAGGTGAAGCAGGAGAGTTTGATTATTCCGGCTCACAAGCTTTAAAAGCACTGAAAGAAGAAGGCATTGAAACGGTACTGATTAATCCCAACATAGCCACCGTACAAACATCCGAAGGCGTGGCCGACCAAATTTACTTTTTGCCGGTTACACCTTATTTTGTGGAAAAAGTAATCGCTAAAGAACGTCCGCAAGGAATATTGCTGGCATTCGGAGGACAAACCGCGTTGAACTGCGGTGTAGCCCTTTCGCAAGCAAAAGTATTCGAGAAATACGATGTGCAGGTGCTTGGAACACCCGTCCAAGTCATAATGAATACCGAAGACCGCGAGCTCTTTGTCGAAAAACTCAATGAAATAAACGTAAAGACCATCAAGAGCCATGCCTGCGAAAACGCAGAAGAAGCACGCAAGGCCGCAAAGGAATTAGGATATCCCGTCATCATTCGTGCAGCTTACGCATTAGGCGGATTGGGATCGGGCTTTTGTGATAATGAAGCCGAACTTAATACAATCGTAGAGAAAGCTTTTTCGTTTTCTCCTCAAGTCTTGGTAGAAAAGAGCCTCAAAGGGTGGAAAGAAATCGAATACGAAGTAGTACGTGACAAATACGACAATTGCATCACCGTCTGCAATATGGAAAACTTCGACCCTCTTGGCATCCATACAGGCGAAAGCATTGTCGTTGCTCCTTCGCAAACTCTGAGCAACAGCGAATATCATAAATTGCGTGCGCTGAGCATTAAAATCGTTCGTCACATCGGCATAGTCGGTGAGTGCAATGTGCAATACGCTTTGGACCCCAAATCCGAAGACTATCGCGTCATCGAAGTCAATGCCCGCTTGAGCCGTTCATCGGCCTTGGCCTCCAAAGCAACGGGGTATCCTTTAGCGTTCATTGCAGCCAAATTGGGATTAGGCTACGGACTGTTTGAACTCAAGAACTCCGTGACACGCACAACAAGCGCATTCTTCGAACCGGCTCTTGACTATATCGTATGTAAAATACCAAGGTGGGATTTAAGCAAGTTCCGCGGAGTAGACAGAGAGTTGGGCTCAAGCATGAAATCGGTTGGTGAAGTAATGGCTATCGGACGTACGTTCGAAGAGACCATCCAGAAAGGACTCCGCATGATAGGGCAGGGAATACACGGCTTTGAAGAAAACAAGGAATTCAATGTGCCCGATATCGAAGAGGCATTGAAAGAACCTACCGACAAACGCTTGCTCGTTATTGCCAAAGCGTTCAGCGAAGGCTTTACCATCGACCGGATTCATACGCTAACAAAAATCGACAAGTGGTTCCTGCAAAGGCTTTACAATATCCGCCAGACCGATTTGGAGCTTCAGCGTTGTCCCAACATCAGCCTGATGAGTGCAGAGCTGTTCAGAAAGGCAAAACGCCAGGGTTATTCCGACTTTCAGATTGCCCGCGCCTTGCAAATGGAGGCAGACATGGACATTGAAAAGGCCATCATGATAGTGCGCAACCGCAGAAAGCAACTGGGAATTCTTCCTGTTGTCAAGCAAATCGACACGTTGGCGGCCGAATACCCTGCCCAGACCAATTACCTTTATCTTACTTATAACGGAACGGCCAATGACATTACTTACGAGCATGATAAACGCTCAGTCATTGTACTCGGTTCGGGTGCCTACCGCATAGGAAGTTCTGTCGAGTTTGACTGGTGCGGCGTGCAGGCTTTGGCAACGATTCGAAAGGAAGGCTATCGCAGTGTCATGATCAATTACAATCCTGAAACCGTTTCCACCGATTATGACATGTGTGACCGTCTTTATTTTGACGAACTGACGTTCGAACGCGTTATGGACATCATCGATTTGGAGACGCCCTATGGTGTTGTTATATCCACGGGAGGACAAATTCCGAACAATCTGGCCTTGCGTCTCGACGGACAGCTTGTTCCCATCTTGGGCACAACCGCCAAAAACATCGACAATGCCGAAGATCGCGAGAAGTTTTCGGAAATGTTGAACCGCATCGGCGTGGATCAGCCCGAGTGGAGCGCGCTTACCAACATGGACGAAATCAATCAGTTCATCAAAAAAGTCGGATTCCCCGTTCTGGTGCGTCCTTCCTACGTTCTCTCCGGTGCTGCCATGAACATTTGTTCCAATCAGGACGAGTTAGAGCGGTTCTTGAAGCTGGCCGCGAATGTTTCTCAAAAACACCCGGTTGTAGTTAGCCGCTTTATTGAGCACGCCAAAGAGATAGAGATGGATGCCGTAGCGCGTAATGGCGAAATCATTGCCTATGCCATCAGCGAGCATATCGAATTTGCAGGTGTTCATTCGGGCGATGCCACCATTCAATTCCCACCGCAGAAAATCTATGTCGAAACCATTCGACGCATCAAGAAAATATCGAAAAAGATAGCGCAGCAGCTGCAAATCAGCGGCCCGTTCAACATTCAGTATCTTGCCCGCGAGAACGAAATAAAAGTCATCGAGTGCAATCTCCGCGCTTCACGCAGTTTTCCATTCGTCAGCAAGGTTTTAAAAATCAATTTCATTGAGTTGGCAACCAAAGTAATGCTAGGCGTTCCGGTCACGCCTCCTTCGCGCAACCTTTTCGATTTGGACTATGTAGGTATCAAGGCGAGCCAGTTCTCGTTCAATCGTTTGCAGAATGCAGACCCTGTATTGGGAGTCGATATGTCTTCAACCGGTGAAGTCGGCTGTTTGGGCAACGACACTTCCCATGCCTTGTTAAAGAGCATGCTTTCGGTAGGGCAGCGCATACCCAAGAAGACCATTCTCATTTCAAGCGGTTCTGCCAAGCAAAAGGCCGAATTGCTCGATGCCTGCAAAATGTTGGTAGAACACGGTTACGAATTGTATGCCACAGGCGGAAGCAGTCGCTACCTCACGATGAACGGCATCAAGAACACGCTTGTGTATTGGCCTAACGAAACCGAAAGCCCGCAGGCTCTCGACATGCTTCACAACAAAGAAATCGATATGGTCATCAACATCCCGAAAAACCTAACGCCTACCGAGCTTGACAACGGTTATAAGATTCGTCGCGCGGCCATCGATTTAAACATTCCTCTCATCACCAATCCGCGTTTGGCATCGGCCTTCATCTACGCTTTCTGCACTTTGAGCATAGACGATTTGGCCATCAAGAGCTGGAGCGAGTACGGCATAGAGGAATAAAACCACTCATGTTGCAATCCCAAAGCTTTGTTCCGCATTTCACGGAATACAGCTTTGGGATGTTTCATTTCAATACTTGCCAAATTCATCATTTCGCGCCTTTTTCACGTTAAAAGATTAGAAATGCGGATGCTGAAGCAAGTGTTTTCAACGTTTCACCCGTCATCATTTCGATATAAATAAGTATTTTCGTAGCGTACAATAAAAAGTAGCAAGCCATGAAGAAGTTTTTATTATTGATTTCGGCTTTTTCCATGCTGCCTTTTTGCAGCAATGCCCAGAATGACGTTTACTACATTCCTTCCAAGGAGGTAAAGGAAGTTCATGTGAAAAATTTGCCTCAGCAACAAAGCAATGAAACCTATACAGAGACCGAAACTGCACCTCTTCGCAGGAACAATACAGATGTAGATGCCTATAACCGCCGCAGCAATACGGCGAGCGATGTTGAGTCGCAAGAATCCTCTGTTACGTCGAGTCAGTCAGACAATAACGATGACTATTCCTGCTCCAAGCTGATCATCCGTTTTCATTCGCCTGCCGGTGTAATAGTCAGCAGTCCGTATTATTGGGACATCTGTTACGGAAACACCTGGGATGTCTATTACGACAGTTGGGCTTTCGGTCTTCCCAGTTGGGCCTTTTGGTCATACGCCTATGACCCGTGGTATTACAACCGCTGGTGGTATCGATCCTGTTGGGACTATACGTGGGGATGGTACGACCCGTGGTGGGGCGCAAGCTATTGGGGCTGGAACCGTCCCGTTTATTGGGGCTGGAACAGGCCTTACTACGGTGGTTGGGGCCATCCGCATCACGGTCCCGGCCATGGCTGGGGACATGGTTTTGCTCCCGGATTCAATCATCCCGCAGGTGGCGGACGCGACTTCATGGCCGGCACCGAAAGCATCCGACGCGGTTCGGCCGGCGGCTACATCCGCCAGGGAGGCAGCAATATCCGTTCCATGGCAAGCGGCAACGGGGCTGGTCGTAACGGATTTACGAGCAATCGCGGCACATTGTCCAAAAGTTTCCGCATAGACGGAACCAATACGCGCACCAACGATGCCATGCGTCAGGGCGGTGGCGGCTTTGCACGCAATAACGGGACCTATTCGCGGCGCGATGCCAACGGCACATTGCAGCAGCGTTATGCCGGTCGCAATACGCGCAGCAATAGAGAGTCCACACAGCGCAGCACGCCACAGGTTACGCAGCGTTCAAACTCCTTCCCGTCAACTTCGCGCGGCAATGGCGGCAGCGTAGGTTCGTCGTCATCGCGTGGTGGAGGCTTCTCGTCGGGCGGCAGCAGTGTTTCGCGCGGTGGAGGCGGCGGTTTCTCGCGTGGCGGAGGCGGTGGCTTCTCACGTGGTGGCGGTGGCGGACGCCGCTAATCCTTATTACTCATCAAATCAACCAGAATCATCATCATGTTCAACAAAATACTTTTATCAGGAATCGGTTTGTTACTGCCGGTTCTCGCTTCTGCGCAAGACATCTATCAAATGGAAAATTTTTCGAGCGGCCAGCTCAGCGGAACAGCCCGCTATGTCGGTATGGGAGGTGCCATGTCGGCTCTGGGTGCCGACTTGTCGACCATGAGTTCCAACCCGGCGGCCATCGGATTGTACCGCCGCAGCGACATTGCCATGAGTCTGGGCGTTGTTACGCAGGAAGATGCCGAAAAATTCGACGGGAAAAACAAAACTCACCTCTCGTTCGACCAACTGGGCTTTGTCTATGCCCTCAAATTGGACGACAGTACATGTAAATTTCTCAACTTCGGTTTCAACTACCACAAGCAGAAAGATTTCAACCGCCTGCTGAGTGTTTCCGGTTCACCAGCCGGCAATGCCTCGCAAACCTGGCAGATGGCCGACCTCGCCTCTTATTGGGGTGGCCACGACAAGGCTACGCCTTTGGCCAACATGGGGTGGGAAGCCTATCTGATAGGCGCCGACGATGACGGCAACTACAATGCCTACGGTGCCTCCGCGCTGTCCTATAAACATGCCCGTTGGGGAAGCATACAGGCCTATGATTTCAACATCTCCACCAATTTGTCCGAGCAGTTCTACCTTGGCTTGACAATCGGTGCCATGAATGTCAATTACCACAGCTATTCGCTTTATGCCGAGAATCTGGTCAACAGCGACGGTCAGGCTGCCGGTTCCTATTCGCTCAGTGACGACAGAACCATTACCGGTAGTGCTTTCAATGTCAAGCTGGGATTCATAGCGCGTCCCGTCAAGGAATCGCCGTTCAGGGTCGGCGTTTCGGTTTCCACGCCCACCTATTACAATCTTCGCCAACGCTCATTCTCGCGCATATTGGCCAATTATTCCGACGACAACACCACCTACGACCCCTATGCCGACATAGGCGGTTACGACTACAACATACACACCCCGTGGACGTTTAACCTGAGCCTGGGACACACCATCGCCAATTGCGTTGCCATCGGTGCCGAATACGAGTATGCCGACTATTCGACGGCCAAAGTTACCTACGACAGCGGTTATGACGACTGGGGATGGGGTTCCGACGAAACCGAAGACCGCGAGCTCAACAATCAGTCAAGCCGATTCCTAAAAGGCGTAAGCACATTCAAGTTAGGCTTGGAATGGATGGTCGATCCTAAGGTTGCCATCCGCTTTGGCTACAACTATGTGTCTTCACCGTTCAAGACAGGGGCATATCCCAACCAGACCATCAACAGTGCCTCGATAGACTATCAGACCACGTCGGACTATATGAACCTTTCAGGCATCAACCGCTATACGGTAGGCCTCGGATTCAATTTCGGCAAAGCCTATCTCGATGCCGCCTGCCAATACGCGCATCAAAGCGGCACATTTTATCCGTTTAACACGCAGAACGGAATAGACACGAACTTGAACGAAGCACCTTCGTTCAAGTTGAATCTGAGCAACACCCAGTTGATGGTGACTGTAGGCTACCGCTTTTAGAAAGAAACATTTCCAGAATATATACGATTAGTAAGATTTAGTGCGAATGCCCGTCGTTGCTGCAAAAACGTCCTATTAACAGGCGTTTTACAGCTTCGAGGGGTTTTTCATGTCTTGTGGCGTCTCTGCTGTGTCTGCGCTTGTCGGGAACCGGACTTTTCCCGTTTCGATTGTCTGCGTCAGAAAACACATTTTCAAGCCATGAAAACAGATTCGCAAGCTCTGATTAGCCACTAATTGATAGATGTTTAGACATTACAAACGGCAAACTTACCGATATGTCGGAAAAAAGCAGTAAGTTTGCACTTAAAATCCTGCCAAAATGAAATTGTTCAATTTTTTCACGAAAGAGAAGAAAAAGGAAGTCCTTGACTCCGGTTTGCAGAAGACGAAAGAGAGCGTCTTTCAAAAGTTGCGCCGGGCGGTAGCGGGGAAATCGACCGTCGACGACGATGTGCTCGACAACTTGGAGGATGTGTTGATAACGTCGGATGTAGGCGTTGACACGACACTTGAAATAATTGACCGCATAAAAGAGCGTGTGGCTCGCGACAAGTATGTAAAGACAAGCGAGCTCAATGCCATTTTGCGCGACGAGATAACCACCTTGCTCTGTGACGATGAAACGCGGTCGCCCGAAAAAGACGATGCAGACGACAAGCGTCCCTATATAATCCTTGTGGTAGGTGTGAACGGAGTGGGGAAGACCACTACCATCGGCAAGCTGGCATATCTGTACAAGCAGCAGGGGCTGAACGTAGTGATAGGTGCAGCCGACACATTCAGGGCGGCCGCCATAGACCAGCTGTCCATCTGGGCCGACCGTGTGGGCGTGCCGTTGATAAGGCAGCAAATGGGGAGCGACCCTGCCAGCGTGGCTTTCGACACGGTCAAGTCGGCCATCTCGTCCAATGCCGACGTAGTGTTGATCGATACGGCCGGCCGCCTGCATAACAAGGTGGGACTGATGAACGAGCTCACGAAAATCAAGAACGTCATGAAGAAGCTCCTTCCCTATGCCCCCAACGAAGTGATGCTGGTGCTCGACGGCTCAACCGGACAGAATGCATTTGAACAGGCCAAGCAGTTTTCCAAAGCCACCGAGGTGAATTCGCTGGCCATCACAAAGCTTGACGGAACAGCCAAAGGCGGTGTGGTGATAGGCATATCGCACATGTTGCACGTTCCCGTAAAATATATAGGGCTTGGCGAAAAAATCACCGATCTGCAGCCCTTCGACAAGCACGAATTCGTAGACTCTTTGTTCGACAACGTCATATGAAGCAGCCAACAGTAGATGTCATCACGATGGGGTGCTCCAAAAATCTGGTCGATTCGGAGAAACTCATGCACCAGCTGATGCGCAACGGTTTCAAGGTGTATCATAATCCCGCTCGTTGCCACCGCGACACTGTCATTGTCAATACTTGCGGTTTTATCAACGATGCCAAGGAAGAAAGCATCGGCATGATTCTGGAGCTGTGCAAGGAAAAAGAAGAAGGACGCTTGAACAAGCTGTATGTGGTAGGATGTCTTTCGGAACGCTTTTTCAAGGAACTCAACAAGGAAATACCCCAAGTAGACCGTTACTACGGCAAATTCAATTATGATGCCCTGATCAAGGACATGGGCAAGACATTTTATGCCGACAGTGCCGATGCGCGCAAGCAGACAACGCCCCACCATTATGCCTATGTCAAAATATCGGAAGGCTGCGACCGCAAGTGTGCCTATTGTGCCATACCCATCATAACCGGAAAGCATCGCAGCCGCCCCGAAGACGAAATAGTGGCCGAGGTGGAACAGCTGGCAGCCGACGGGGTGCGCGAATTTCAACTCATTGCACAAGAACTGACCTACTACGGCCTGGACCTTTATGGCGAGCGGCGCATAGCCGACCTTGTGGAGCGTCTTTCGGATATAAAAGGAGTGGAGTGGCTGCGGTTGCACTACGCCTATCCCAACGGCTTTCCGATGGATTTGCTACGAGTGATGCGCGAACGCGACAATGTATGCAAATATCTTGACATTGCGTTGCAGCACGTGAGCGACACGGTGCTGACAAACATGAGGCGCCATATAACAAAAGAAGAGCAGTGCGAACTGATTGAAAAAATACGGGCCGAAGTGCCCGGCATAGCGTTGAGGACAACGCTCATGGTAGGCTTCCCGGGTGAAGGCGAAAAGGAATTTCAGGAGCTGCTGGACTTTACGCGCCTGGCGCGGTTCGAGCGAATGGGGGCATTTGCCTATAGCGAAGAAGAAGGTACCTATGCCGCTCTTCATCTGAAAGACAACATTCCCGACGAGGTGAAACAGGATCGCCTGTCGCAGCTTATGGCCTTGCAGCAAGACATATCGGAAGAAATCTGCCACCAAAGAATAGGACGGCAGCTCAAGACAGTTATCGACCGGAAAGAGGGCGACTACTATATAGGGCGCACACAATATGATTCGCCCGAAGTAGACGGTGAAGTCTTTATAAAGGCCGATGAACGGACATTGAGGCAGGGGAAATTCTATAATGTGACAATCACGGATGCCAACGAGTTTGACCTGTACGGAACCGTCGGGTGAATATGATACAGGAAATAAGATGAACAACAGGGAGTTTATAGCCGAATTGTCTGCCGAAATGGGTACCAGCACAAAGGACACGCAGAAGATGGTAAACGACTTTATCGAAGAACTGTCTGTGATGTTCGACAATTCCAAGGACGTGGCCATACACGGCTTTGGCACATTCGAACTGAAAAAGCGCAACGAGAGAATCATCACGAATCCCGCAACGGGCAAAAAGATGCTCGTGCCGCCCAAACTGTCGCTCGGTTTCAAACTGAGCAGTACGTTCAAAAACAAGATGAAGCAAGAATAAAAAGACCACATGGCAAACGAAAAAGCAACCATACAGGATTTGGCCGAACGGCTTGCCGAGCGCAACCATTGCTCGCGCTCAAGAGCCGATATGTTCTTGCGCAAAATGTTCAATCAGATCAAATCGGGTCTCGCAACCGACAGCTTCGTAAAAATCAAAGGGCTCGGAACGTTCAAGCTGGTGACAACCGGCAGCCGTACAAGTGTAGACGTGAATACCGGTGAAAAGATTGAAATATCCGAGCATCAGCGCCTGGTGTTTACGCCCGACAATTCGCTGAAAGAGCGTGTAAACAAGCCTTTTGAAAAGTTCGAGACCGTAAAAATAGAGAATGATGGCATTACTTCGGATTTCGATTTGACAGAAGACGAATACAAAGAACCCGAAGCGGAACAAAGTCAGGCCGAAGAGCCCGATACTTCGGGCGAACAGCCGGCAATTGACGAAACCGAACCCGCACCTGCAGAACAGCCGCAAAGCGAAACGGAAGAAAAACCGTTGGAAACAAATCTGAAGGATTCAGGCAACAAAACGCAGGACAACAGTTCGCTGGAATGCAAGACCGTATATATCGGAGAACATCGGGAAGAACACCCGGAACCCGAAAAACCAACTGCACAAAGCGAGAAAACGGATGACTCAGAGCTTGAAAAAGAAAATTCATACATAGATACCGACCAAACCGACGAGACAGCGGACAGCAATGAAGATGATGCTGAAAACAATGACGAAAAAGCAAAAAACAATTGGAGCCTGTTATATATTCCGTTGGCGGTCATGGGCATAGCTGCATTGATGATAGCAAGCTATTTGGCCGGCTATTATCATCTTTTCGATTCAAAAAGAGCGGCTGATATAGAGGAAATTATACCGGCATGCTCGGTAAGTGTCACAGAAGCCGCGCGTCCTGCCATCACGGCCACACGCGATACGATGGCGGCGAAGGCAAACGAAACGGAAAACAAAAAGAACGACCCGTTTGAAGAAAGCAAAAAATATGAACAGCTCGAAAACGGTGACTATCTGATAACGGGAACCTTGACAGTACACAAACTGAAAGTGGGAGATACGCTGCTTAAACTGTCGAAAAA
>ERZ808252.362-NODE-362-length-45917-cov-10.703415_pt1 | contig 45917 bp, 51 predicted proteins | sample MGYA00521242_ERZ808252 | MGnify/ENA primary metagenome ERZ808252 (study PRJEB31516, sample SAMN03275581) | gut metagenome | biome: mammalia-associated habitat; material: feces | host: Papio cynocephalus | place: Kenya | collected 2012-08-07 ...
CATATCTTTATCAATTAATAGTTTCCAAAGTTTTTTGTATGAAATGCTCATAGTATAACCTCTAACAATTTTATGATATAAGTTTACTATATTTATAATTTATTTGCAACAAAATATTTGAGATTGCGAATAAATTATTGCAAAAATGTTTTCATGGCGGTATAATGCAAGAAAGGAGATTGTATGAATTGTAATGAAGTAATAATAAATCAAATAAATGAGGAAAGAAAATTAACCGAGTTGGATAATCAACTAAGTGATTTAACAGAAAAATATAAAAATCTAATTAAAAAAATCCCATATACTGATATTTTAGAAAAATATGGTGAAAATATTTCAGATAATCTTGATGATAATTTATTAAGGATTCGTGAAATTTATTTAATAGATAGAAATAAATTTAATAGTATTATTTCTGAATTTAATAAATATCCAGAATACAAAGAATCTGAAAGAATATTAAATTTACGAAACGATGTGAAATACAAATACTTTCAACAACTCATTAAATATATAGAAATCATAAATAACGATAGAAAAAGTTTATTTTCAAATGAATACAATAAAAGGATGAATTTTTTAGCAGATAAAGGATATTTTATATTCCATTATCAATTTCCAGATGAATACATAATAAAAACTGAAGATGATAAATTAGAAGATTATTTGATTGAGCTTTATACCCAAAACAATTGTAATCTAATTAGGTATGTTTTTAGTGAAATATTTGAATTAAAAACATTTGATACAAAATTACAAAATGATAAAATTAATGATTTGAAAGAGGCGGTCAATTGTTTTATCAATAAGTCATACAACTCGTGTGCCAGAACAATGTTTGCACTTTTAGAAAATGAACATTATAAGGCTAGTGAATTTACTGGCGTTATAAGTGGGAAAGAACGCTCCAATAAAATAACAGATTTTATTAAACGGTTAAACATAGAGTATTATGAAAATATGTGGGATAAAATGAATAAATATTACAAGCAATGCAATTCTTCCACAAAAAATCAGAACAATGATTTAAATAGAAATGATTTAATGCACGGCAGTTATGTTCATAATGCCACTAATAAAGATTGTTTAAAATTAATATTACTTTATATCAATATGAAAATTATTAGATACATTTTAAATAACTTTAATCTATTTTTAGAAGAAATTACACAAGATGCAAAATTATACAAATCTATTGTAACAAAGGAGAATTAACAATGAAAAAAGCTGTTATATATGCAAGATATTCTAGTGATAGTCAGACCGAACAAAGTATTGATGGGCAATTAAGAGTTTGCAAAGAATTTGCTGAAAAGAATGGATATGAAATTGTTGCAGAATATATTGACAGGGCTATGACTGGAAAAAATGACAATCGTCCAGACTTTCAACGAATGATTAAAGACAGCTTTAACAAAAAGTGGGAGTATGTTCTTGTATATAAATTTGACAGATTTTCAAGAGATAAATATCAATCAACATTGCACAAACACACATTAAAACAAAATGGCGTTAAGGTTATTTCTGCAATGGAGAATATCCCTGACACTCCCGAAGGCATAATACTTGAAAGTTTGCTTGAAGGTATGAACCAATATTATTCTGCCGAACTTTCTCAAAAGGTTAAGCGTGGCTTAAAAGAAAGCAGAATTAAAGGTTTGTTTACTGGTGGTCCAACTCCTTATGGCTACAATGTAAAAGATAGGAAAGTTAGCATAAACGAAGAACAAGCAAACATTGTTCGTGAGTATATGTTTAATCAATATTACAGTGGCAAGCGAATTAAAGATATTGTTGCTTTACTCGCTGAAAAAGGAATTAGAAATTCTTATGATAAACCTTGGACAATAAATATGGTTTCAAGAGTTTTGAGAAATCCAAACTATAAAGGTTGTGTGTATGCCGATGGCACTTGCTATACAAATATTTTTCCTGCAATAGTAAGTGAAGAAGTGTTTGATGAAGTTAATGCGCGTTTAAAAGTCGCAAAACGCACTTCTGCACACTTTAAGACTGATGTTAATTATCTTTTAAGTGGTAAACTCATTTGTGGCAAATGCGGTAGTTTAATGACTGGAGATAGTGGCAAAGGTAAAATGGGCAAGATTTACAACTACTACAAATGCTTTACAAAGAAAAAGAACAAAGACCTTTGTGATAAAAAATCTATTTCACAAGAATATATCGAAAATATAGTTTTGCAAGCAACAAAAGAATTTTTAAATCAAACTGATTTGAATGAACTATCAATTTGTCTTGCCGATACATACAACAAAAGCATTGAAAAAGATAAAGTTTTGGAAAGTTTAAATAAACAATTGCAAGAAAACAACAAAAAACTTGCAAACTTTGTTCGTGCAATAGAAAATGGAATTTTTAACGACACAACAAACGAAAGAATGAAAGAACTTGAAATAGCAAATAAAGATTTACAAGAAAAAATAACAAGCCGTGAAATGCTTGTTATTAAACCACTTGATAAAAATATTATTTACTCATTCTTGTGTTCTTTTAAAGATATTGACCTAACTGAGAAACTAGCTTGCCAGCGACTTGTTGATATGTTTATAAACAAAGTTGTTTTATATGACAAATATTGCGAGATTTATTTCAATACAAATGGCGATAAATCTAAACAACTCAAACTCAAAGAGCAACCAGACATTGATAGTGAAATTTTATTTGAAAGCAAGAAAAAAGAGCAATCTAAACTAAAAAGTTCGGATTGCTCCCTGATGGCGGAGAGAGTTGTGCCAAATTTGAACACATTTTCTCCAGCTCTTCTAAACTTCCGTCTTTAGTTATATTATCCTTGTTTTTAAGGATAATTCTAATTTTGTCGTCATATAAAATAACCTTATAAACCAAAGTATCAATAATAGATGTTTTAGCTTCTTCGTCGCTTAATTCTTCTTGTATAAATTGTTTGAAGAAGAACAAAACTTGCTCTTTAGATAATTTATTTTGTTGTAAAGCTTCTTGAACAAGTATAGCTTCTTTAAGTTCCGTTTGTCTGGATTCAAGTTTAATAAGCTCTTTTTGTGTGGTCTCTGAAAAGATACCGTTTTTTATTGCTGTTAGGAGATTATTTATATATTTTTCGTTTTGAGCTTGTTCTTGTTTCAAGATTGACAACTCTGTGCTTTGTTTAACCGATTCATTGTAAGCAGATGTTACGCCCTCGATAGTGTCTAAAATTTTGTCTTCTGCCAATATATGTTGAAGCACTAAGGCAACAACTAGATTTTCCAACTCTTCCTTTTTGACAGATTTTTTATCACAACCATTATGTTTCTTTTTGCCGAAGCATTTATAATAATGATGTATTTTGCCTTGTCTACTTGTTCCAGATTCTCCAGTCATTAAAGATTTACAATGGCCACAGTAAAGCTTTCCACTTAATCTATATAAACAGTATGCCTTCATTCTGGCTGGAGAGCGTTTATTGTCTTCAATTCGTTTAGACACAATCTCAAATGTGTTGTCGTCTATTATTCTAGGATAATAGTTTTCTTTAATATAATCTCCATATTCAAGAAGGCCAGTATATTTTTTATTTTTTAATAAATTCATAATTGAGTTAGCACAAAACAAACGACCTTGATTGTTTAGAATATTATCATTTTTAAGCATATCAGCTATCTGTAGGGCGGTCTTTCCGTTAGCGTATGCCGTAAAAATTTTACGGACGATATAAGCTTGTTCTTCGTTTATTTCAATAATTTTATTATTTACTTTATATCCATACAACATAGTTCCCCCTAAAAATGTTCCTTTTTCTAAAGATTCAAATTGTCCTCGTTTAACTTTTTGAGAAAGTTCAGCTGAATAATATTCGGCCATACCTTCAAGCATAGACTCAAGAATTATTCCTTCTGGGCTATCAGAAATGTTTTCTGTTGCAGAGACGACCTTTACGCCGTTTTTCTTTAGGACTTTTTTATTGAAAGCACTATCAAATCTATTACGAGCAAAACGGTCAAGCTTATACACAAGAACATAATCAAAGTCTCTTCTAGCACTATCTGCTATCATTTTCTGAAATCCCGGACGGTTTGTGTTAGTTCCGGTTGTGGCTCTATCTATATAAGTATCTACAATAATATAATCGTTGCTTGAAGCGAATTGATTAACAACTCTTAATTGCCCTTCGATAGATTGCTCGGTTTGACTGTCAGAACTATACCTTGCATAAATTACAGCTTTTTTCATTTTCTTTTATCCTTTTTTCTTATTGGATTGCTTTTTATATAAATCGCTCCATATATAACACAAAATACCGGGATAATAAGCATAAAATATGCCTCAGAAGCAATAGAAAAGAAAATAAACAGAACGGCAGTTATAAAACAAACAGAGGGAATTAAGACTCTTTCGTAAAAATACATCAAACCAAACATAATAGCCAACAAAACAATACCAACTATTGCAGCTATACCATATAACATTATTCCACCTCCTTCGATTTGCTTAACAAATTTGTAGCATAAGCAAGAACTTCGCCTTTTTGTTTTTCTGGAAGGCTCTTACAGATTGTCAAAATTGCTTCGTCAATAGGAGAAAGTTTCTCTTTCGATATTATATTATTGTTATTATTATTGTTTCCTATAATACCATTATTAACACCATAGTTTGAGTTTTCAATTCCTAGTATATAGCCCGGAGAAGTGTGTAGTGCTTTTGCTAATGAAGCAATCTTATCTCTTCGCATATTTGCAATAAGGCCGCTTTCCCACCTTTGAACAGTCGCTTTAGTAACGCCAACAATATTTGCAACTTCTTCCAGTGTGAGTTTATTTTGCAGTCTTAACTCTTTAATTCTTTCGTTTATTTCCATAGGTATCTCCTTTATTTACAAGGCAAGTATAACATAAAAGTATCATAATCGCAACAATTTTATAAAAAAATTAAAAAAAGTTTCGTAAAATAGTTGACAACGCTACTTTTGTTTTGTATAATTCAAGTGTAAAGTTTCGTAAAAGAAACTCTACGGCAGTTTAATAAAAGGAGGTGTAGTAACAATGTTTGATAAGAATCTTCTAAAATCTGAACTTGTGTTGAAAGGTCTTACATATGAATCTGTCGCCAAAAATCTTAATATTACTAAGTCAACACTTAGTAAAAAGATAAATGGCGTTAGCGAGTGGAACTTAACTGAAATTCAAACAATCGGAAAGATTATCGGAGAAGATAAAATTGTTGCTATTTTTTTTGCAACAAAAGTTTCGTAAAAGAAACAGGGAGGACAAATGTTAGATTTAGAAGCTAAAGTAAGCGACTTGAATCTCACACCTTCAGAAAAGAGATTGTTTGGTCTTTCTCTTGGAGAAGCGATTGCGAAATTTTATAAAGACGAAACAAACCTCAAAGCCTTCCAAAAGGAAGAAGAAAATCTAAAAAAGGAGGTTAAGCGTCTTGAAGCTAAAAGAGATTCTGGAAAAAAAGAACAAAAAAGCTAAGGATTTAGCGATAGAGATAGGCACAGACGAGCCAATGATAAGTAAGTTTGTCAATTATAAATGCCTACCGATACCGAAACAAATGCAGAACATCTGCAACGCACTTGATTGCGAAGTTTCGGATATTTACGAAGACGACGAAGTCTTTTATCAAAATAAGCATAAAAAAGAGCCAAAATCAACGAATGACTTTGACTTCTATAATTTGTGCGTCAGACTTCCAAACGAAGCCAGAAAGATACTTGCAAGTCAAAATTTACAGCGTTTAGGCTATAAAGATAAGACTCAGTGGGTTTTAGCTTGTTATGTGGAGTTAGTTAAAAAAATAAAAAAGACCGTTCCGAAAAGCAACACGAAAACGGCCACGAAATAAACTTATCGCACCATTATTATAAATCAAAACAAAAACAATGTCAATAAAGGAGAAATAAAATGACAAATATTGAAAAATTACAACACGAAATAGCTCAAACAACAGAGCTTTATAAAGATACAGTTACAGACAGAATACTTGGTATTGCTGCATTAAAATCACTTATAAATGACGCTTCTGGAGAAACGGAGCTTATTAGAAGAGCAACAGAAAAATTAAATCAAGCTTTTAGAATGGAAGATTATTACACTCAAAAGATTGAAGAATTATCAAAACAATTAAACGAGTTGCAAGCTGAAGACAACAAACACTCGGCTGAACAACGAAAAGAAAACGCAAAGGCAATCTTGGGAATTGGAGGTAATAAATAATGGCAGACAAATTAAAAAAGAAAACAAAGGCACACACAAGATATTATCTTGCCGACGGCACTCTTGTTCCGGGTAGCACTACAGTTTGTGGCGTATTAAATAAACCAGCACTTGTAAGGTGGGCAAATCAACTAGGGCTTCAAGGCATTGACTCAACAAAATACACAGACAAAGCTGCAAAAATTGGAACACTTATTCACGCTATGGTGGAATCACATATCACTGGCAATCCTATTGAAGACTATGACGATTATTCTCAATTTGATGTTGAAATGGCAACAATTGGATTCAACAAATATCTCGAATGGGAGAAAAACCACAAAATAGAACCTATATTCAATGAAAAAGGTTTTGTTAGTGAGAAATACAAATATGGTGGAACTCTCGACTTTTATTGCAAGCTAGACGGCAAATACACTCTTGTTGACTTTAAGTCCGGAAAAGGAATTTATAACGAACACTTCTTGCAAGTTAGTTCTTATGCAGAACTTTTAACTGAAAACAAATACAAGGTAGACCAAATTATGATTCTTAATATTGGCAGAAATGAAGACGAGCCGTTTAAGCACGAAGAAATTAACAAGGCTACCATTAAAAAGTATTTCAAAATGTTTAAGGCTTGCTTAAGTGTTTACTACTGCAAAAAAGAATTAAGTTGGAATTAGGAGGAATTTATGGCAGAGAAAGAAACAGCTGTAAAAACAGCAGAAAAGAAAACAGTTAAAGAAACATTGAATCTTTATCAAAAGATAAATGAAGTAAAAAAAGTTGTTAAAACTTTTCAAAAAGACGCAAAAACAGAAGGCTCTGGCTCTTACAAATACATATCTGGAACACAAATATTGTCAGCAATAAAAGACAAAATGGAAGAATTGCAACTTTTGCTTCTACCAGTATCTACAGAACATCAACACCACGAAATTTTTAATTACACCACAAGAAGCGGTCAAAAAACAGACTTTATTGTAATTGGAAAAATAATCTACGAATGGATAAATGCTGAAAATCCAGAAGAAAGACAAAGAGTTGAATGGCAATATTATGGCGAGCAAGGAGATATATCAAAAGCTTTTGGCTCTGGATTAACTTACTCTGAAAGATATGTTTTACTTAAATCTCTTGGAGTGCCTACTGACGACGAAGACCCGGACGCACACACCGAAGATAAATCTCAAAATAAAAACGACAATCAAAAAACAACTCAAACTACTGCTCCAGAAACAGAATCTAAATACAAAAGAGTTGAAAAGCTTGCAAAAAGTAACGGTTTCACAATGGAACAAGTAAAAGAATGGGTTAAGAAAAAATACAAAAAAACAATCGCAATCAACTCCCTATCAGACGAGCAATACGACGAATTGACATCTGCTTTGGATAACGGCTCAAATGAATAGTAAATTTGTTGCAAGCAGAGCCTCAAAATACATAAATGAGGACGGCGATTATGTTGTTAGTTTTGTTGTGAAAGGCACAGACAAAATGGGAGTTAATCTGGCTTTTGAAGAACAAAAAGCAGAAAAAAACAAAATTGAAAAGTTGCTCGAAGTTGATATGAAGCCATACAAATCTAAACGCAGCATTGAGCAAAACGCAGCACTTTGGTTTCTTCTTACAAAACTTGCTGAAGGTGTGTCCGGAAGCAAAGACAAGACAAATGTTGAAGAAATGTATTGCACAATGCTCGAAGAGGCAAATGTTGAAAGTGAGTTTATTTTAGCACCAAAGGAAATTGAAGAGTCTTTAAGAAAAAGCTTTCGAGCTATAAGAGAAAAAGGCACTCGAATTATCGAAGATAAAAACGGAGAAAGCAAAGAAATGACAGTTTTTCAGTGTTTTATAGGCTCTTCAAAATACGACACAAAACAAATGTATGACCTTATCACTCGAACACTCTTGCGGTTGGACGAAGAAGGTATCAACGACAGCGAAATAGAACATTTTAGGAGGAAATATGAAAAGTAAAAGAAGTAAGGCTTGCGATATTCCTCAAAAAGTTAAAGAAGCTGTCTGGGAGCGAGACGGCCATAGATGCATTATTTGTCATAGTCGAATAGCTATGCCTAACGCTCACTTTATACCGAGAAGCAAAGGTGGACTTGGTATTGAAGAAAATATTGTAACACTTTGCACTAACTTCTCAGAGAGCAAGTGTCATTATAAATTCGATTTTGGAACAGCAGAAGAACAAAAAGAAATCGGAGAAAAAATCGAAGCTTATCTAAAATCAAAATATCCAAATTGGGAAAAAGAAAATTTAATTTATAAGAGGTAATTATGGGAAAAACAAAAATCTATGAAGAAGAAAAAAGCACAATTAAAGTAAATAATGAGGAAGAAAAAGAGCTTCACAAAAAAGCATTTACTTTTATTATCAAAGACAATATTTCTGGCAAAGAGCTGCTTAATAAACAAACAAACATTGTTCTGGGTGTTTATAACGATATTACCGAATCAAACGACGAAGTAATGGCTACCGGACAAATTGTTGCAGTTCATTGTAATAAAATTACAAGACTTATGACGATTGAGGGATTGAGTAATTTAGTTCAATCTCTTAAAAAAGAAGAAATTAAAGACGCTCTAGGTTCAATAATTGCAAAACTTGCTAAAGAAGGTGGCGATAATGAATAAAGCGTTTATTATAGGAAATTTAACAAAAGATATTGAATTAACAACCACTCCTTCTGGCATAAGCGTTGCACGATTTACAGTTGCAACACAAAGAAGGTTTGCAAATGCAGACGGAGAAAGAGTTGCAGACTTTCATAATTGCGTTGCGTGGCGTGGACTTGCCGAAAACCTTGCAAAGTATTGCAAGAAAGGCAATAAAGTTTCTGTAGTTGGAGAAATCCAAACAAGAAACTACGACGCACAAGACGGCACAAAAAGATATGTTACTGAAATTATGGCTAACGAAGTAGAGTTTTTAAGCTCTAAAAAATCTGGCGAAGGAGAAGAGCCGAAACTAACACCGGTTGACGACGATAACCTTCCCTTCTAATAAGGAGAAAAAATGGCAGAACGCAGAATGTTTAATAAACAAATAACCAGAAGCGACGCATTTTTGGATATGCCTCGTTCAACAAGGTTATTATATTACGACTTGAATCTGGACGCAGACGACGACGGGTTTGTTGATAAATACAAGTCAATTATGAGATTGACTGGAGCTAGTGAAGACGACTTAAAGCTCTTGATAGCTAAATCGTTTATTATTCCTTTTGAAACTGGAGTTATCGTTATTAAACACTGGAGAATGAATAACTTAATCAGAAGTGATAGATATAAACCTACTGTTTATCAAGAAGAAAAAAGCCAGTTACAATTAAAAGAAAATTGCTCTTATACCAAAAAGACAACCAATGGTATACCGGGCGACGACCAAATGACACCACAGTATAGTATAGGTAAGAATAGTATAGTTAAGGAAAGTATAGAAGATAAAGGCGAACAAGTCGCCACCTCTTCTGTTAAAAGATTTGTAAAACCAACACTTGAAGAAATTGCTGCCTATTGCGAGGAACGCAAGAATGGTATTTCAGCTCAACAATTTATGGATTTTTACGAATCTAAAGGCTGGAAGGTTGGAAACCAACCAATGAAAGACTGGAAAGCTTGCGTCAGAACTTGGGAGCAACGCCACAAAAACGAAAATAAATCAACTAAGGTGGCGGACGCTTCTAAATATATGCGTGAGGAATAGTTATGAAAATTGATATTGAAAAATTATTTCCTTCAGCCTTTTTGAAAGATTATAAGCTAAAAGAAGACGAATATGCAGACGAAAACGGACTTCCTATGTGTAAGAAATGTAAAACAAAAAGATATTTTACTTTTGAAGTGGAAGACGGAATTAAGGTTGTTTATTCTAAATGTAAATGTCAAGAAGAGGAATATAAACGACAACAAGAAGCAGAGACAAGAGCAAAAAATCTTCAACGCTTCAGAGAAGGACAAAAATGTTCCGAACTTGGCAAAAAATATCTGGACGCAAGATTTGGAATTGCAACTATTACAGAACACAATAAAGAAGCTTACAAAAAATGTATAAACTACGCCAAAAACTCAAAAGAATGTTTCAATCAAAACATAGGCTTATATGTTTACGGAAGCAACTCTTCTGGCAAATCATATCTTCTTGCGTGTCTGTGTAACGAGCTTGTTGCTCAAGGATATAGTTGCTTATATACTTCAGTTCCGAAAATGCTTGCCGAAATCCAAAGTAGCTACAATGACGATATGGCTATGAGTCAAGCACGACTTGTAACAATGCTTGCAAGCAAAGCGTTTGTGTTTATAGACGATTTAGGAAAAGAATTTTTAGGAAGAGAAAACAATGCCGGTGCTGCAAAATTTGCAGAAAAGGTGTTGTTGGAAGTATTAAACGCAAGATATAACAACGGAAGGCCAACAATCTTTAGCTCCAACTATTCTATACAAGAACTAGCAGAATCATTTTCTCTGGACGCAGCAATAATTGAAAGAATCAACGAAATGTCAACAAGAGTTATTAAACTCGAAGGCGACAATTTTAGAGATAAAGCACTGAAAGAGAAAAGCGATATTGCTAAAAAGCTAGGTATTTAAGGTGTTTATAAAATCCACAAAACAAAAACAGCATACATACAAGGTTGTCAAAGTATTTAAGAGCAAACAAAATGAACGCCCTTTCACGATTATATCGTTATATGAGAAGCAAAAAGAAAGCTACCTATACGCAGATGTAATTGTCTGGGAAGAGCTTAATGTTAAAGAGGGAGACCTTATAGCATTTTACGATATATCTGCTGTCAGCTTTGAAGAAAAGGACAAAGGATATGCGATATACAAAACATTGAAGATAACATCTTCGCAAATCAAAGTAATAAAGGAGAATTGAAAAATGTCTGAAGAACTAGAAAGACAACTTCAAGAGCAAGACCTTGAAGAAAAACTCACTAACGACGAAATGCTACACGACGAAGAGCTGGAACTTGAATCTAAAAAAGACAAGCTCGAAAACGATATAAAAAGTATCAAACTTCAACTTATGACAAACAAAGAACTCGAATGTCGACAAAAAGGCGGCGAAGAAGTTGAGCCAAAAGGCGAAGTCTGGATTCTTAAAGCAAGACAAGCTTTATTGATAAAAAAATCACAATTAAAGAAAATTAACAAAAAACTAGCAAACATTAAAGGCTTGCTATACGGAGGGAAATAATGAAACAAGTAAATAGCGTCTTAGACTTCGCAAACGGAGCTATGACAGAAAGAATAAATTACGAGCTAACCAAAGTTATGGAAAATATTAAAAATCCAAACACTGACGAAAAGCCAAGAAAACTAACAATAGAAATATCTATTACACCAATCAACAACAGACAAGCTGTAAGCTTAAAAACTGTTGTAAAGAAAAAAATAAGTCCAACAAGTGCCGTTCAAACACAAATGGTAGTTCAATCTTCCAATGGTCTAATAGCCGGATATGAATTGACTGGAATACCGGACGGACAACCAGACTTGTTTGGCGAAGTTCACGAACAAAAATATGTTCAATTAAAAGAAATCAGAGAAGAGGAGAATATTTAATATGGAAAACACAATAGTAAGCGATATTAAAAAAATTATTGACGAGAGTATCAATCTTGTTGAAATTCAAGGAGAAACTTATTCAAATAAAGACCTAAGGCTTATAAGGCATACAGATATGGCAGAAAAGCTTTGTTTTAACGATTTAAGCTCAATAGTCTCAATGATAAAACAAGAAAAAACAAAATTTAATCTTCCACTTTACATAAATATTGAATCTGCAACCAGAGTTTCAGTTTTTACTTCAATGGATAGCCATAAGGACAGAGAAATGCCTTATGTGGCACACTGTTCAGACTGTAGATTTAATTTTGGCAGAGAATATATCTACGAAGACTTTATTATTGCACTTCGTTCACAATTTGTTCAAAATGAAGATACTGCAAAATTGCTTACAGTTCTTAAAAAAATCACTAATAACAATACTGTTGAAACAGAAGACGACGGTATTACTCAAAAAATTACTGCACAACAAGGTGCAACCTTAAACAATGTTGTCAAAGCAGCTCCTATAAACAAATTATCTCCATTTAGGACTTTTAATGAAGTTGCACAACCAACAAGCGAATTTTTATTCAGAGTAAAAGAAGGTGGCAGATTTGCGTTGTTTGAAGCAGACGGCGGAGCTTGGGAGTTAGTTGCAAAAAGAAATATTGCTGAGTTCTTTGCGGAACAGCTTGCAGACGAAATTAACGAAGGAACTGTTATCTTGGTGGGCTAGTCTATGAAGAAATGGATTAAAATCCTTCTCGTTGTATTATCGGTAGTTGCTTTAAGTGTTGGGATTTTCTTTACGCTTAAAGCACTCGGTATAACGAGTATAGAAGGAATCAGAGAGTTAGTGGCGAAGTGTGGAGCTTGGGGTTGGATTGTATTTATGGTTTTATTTATTATCTGCTCTGTGTTGCTTTGCTTTATACCGGGAACATCTGCAACCTTTATTGCTGTATCAATAATTATGTTTGGTGCGTTAAAAGGTTTTATCATAAGCACTGTTTCTGTGTTTTTAGCTTCTTCTCTTATGTTCTGGATTGGGAACACTTTAGGAGAAAAAACAGCAGCTAAAATTGTTGGCAAAGACAGCTTAGAAAAAGCTCAAAATTTACTTGATGTAAAATCTAAAATGTTACTACCTTTAATGTTTTTATTTCCAGTTTTTCCAGACGACGCTTTATGTATGGTGGCCGGAATGACAAAAATGCGTTATTGGTATTTTGCAGTGGTTGTGGCAATTTTCAGAACAGTTGGAATAGCAACAATATGCTTCTTGGGAAGTGGATTTATAGATTGGTCTCAATTAAAAATAACAGACTGGTTTGTTTTGATAAATGTATGCGTGTTTGATATTTTCTTAATTTTCAAATATCAAAACAAAATTGAAAAATTTATCTTAAGAAAGAAAAAAACAGAGATGTATGTCCTAACAGACGAAGAGGTATACGGTTCAGCAAACCAAAAAGTTTCTAATATAACAAATGTAAGACTCGAAGGCTTATTGCACCATAAAGAAGTTTTAGAAGAATCTCTTGCAAAACACAAAAAGACTATTGAAGAAAAGAAATATTGTTCTGGAAAACAGTTAGCAAACATCAACAAAAAAATTGCTCATATTGAAGCAGATATAAAAAGAACAACTAATCAAATTGAAAAACTTATGAAGTTAATTAAGCTAACAAAAACAACATCTGCTGCACAAACAGAAGTTCAAAACATTGTCAGCAATCAAATAACGGAAGTTATGAAAAATAGTTTCCCCTCGATTGATTACGAAATTAAACCAAGTAAAACGACAACAAGCGTATATTTAGTGTTAAAAAATGCTAATGGCGTAGAAAAAACAATAAGGTTTTCAGACCACGATACTGCTAAATGTATGTCAAAACACAATATAAAAGGCTCAATAACAAAAAAATCAATAAAAGCAACTATTGAGAAAAATCTAAAAGTTCTTAACAGAAAAACGGTTTTTGTTTTACTTAACAAAATCCAAGAAGATAGGAGGGATAATGGAACAAATAATTGACGGCGTAGAAAAAGAAGTTGAAGAGCTTACAAATGCGATAAATGATTTTTGTGTTTTACTAGAAGACCCGGCAAACACAAAAATTAAATCAAGCAGAGATATTTCAGAAGTCGAGCTAAAGCTGGTAAAAGCAAGAATAAAAATAAACGACTGCTTAAAAGCTGTTACGGCGGCCGCAGTTAAGAATCTGGAGGCGGCGTATGACAATAAAAGAAGCTGCTAAAAAAGCTGGAATAAGTCTGGAAGAGCTGCAAGAGCAGACAAATGAATATTTCAAAGCGAAAATGGCTCGCAAAGAATATCGAAAATACAAATACAATATGCTAGCTCAAGGTCGTTTATATCAAGATTGTTTATCAGAAACTCTGCTATCAATGGCAAGCTCTAAAGGGAAACTTAATTTAATTTTGGGAGGCAAACAGTGAGAAAAAGTTTATATTCTATCGAATACGACAACATTGTTGTTTATGATTGGGACGCAAAAAGGGATTGTATATTTACAAGCTATGGCGAAGCTCAAATAGTTAGACATAAGATTGCAAAACTATATAAAGAACGCTTCCCTCAATATAAAACAAAATTCAAAGACTTTAAGATTGTAAAATATCTTCAAGAAACGGAGGCAAAATGAGTAAGTGTAAAGGTTGTAATGCAGATATTGTCTGGATTAAAACAGAAAACAACAAAATAATGCCTTGTAATTCTGAAAAGACTACGGTCGTTACAGAGTCTGGCAAAACAATTATAGGACACATACCGCACTGGGCGACTTGTCCTAAATCTAAAGAGTTTAAGGAGAAAATATGAGAAAAAACACAGAAAAAATTATTTTAACAATTATAGCATTATTAGCGTTAATTGGAATCACAATATTGGGAATTTGCTTTTGTTATGGTCTCTATACAATGGACGACGATTTAATGTATATATGTGGGTTTACTTTAATGGCTATAACAAGCGTTACAGTCTTAACACTAATATTGAGTTCGTGGATAGCTTCAATATGGAAGAAGGAGAAATAAAATGACAGAAGTTGAAATTGAAAACAATTTTACATATCACGCACCTTCAGCAGATATGTTACCAAAATTTGAAAAATTAAGGAACAAAGCGAAAGAATTATCCTTTCTAATCAATGAGCTTGTTCCTAGTAGTAGAGAACAATCTCTTGCACAAACAAAACTTCAAGAAGTTGTTATGTGGGCAAATGCTGGAATCGCTATACCAAAAAACAATACAAAACAAGAAGACCTTCCAGAGTGTGTTAAAAAAAATCTTTACGGAGATATAAACAATGTAAAAGAACAACTGTCTGAAATAAAGAATAATCTTGAATTAAAAGGATATGTTCTCACAAGCGAAGCTTTTAATCCGATAAGCAACAGTTATGAAGTAATATTTAGAAGGAGAAAAAACAATGAAACAAGATAAAGTCAAAAATCAAGAAGTCGACACACACGATATGTTGACGCCACAAATGGCACAAGCTATTGATATGCTTGCCTACTTATTCTTAAAACAGTCTGGATTCAATACAGAAGACTGTGATAAGAAAACAAAGAAAGGTAACGAAGCTAGAGAAAGGCTGCAAGCGGATATTAAAGCCAAAGGCCTACAGCTTAAGTGGCATATGCCTACGAGCGAAAACAAAATTTTCTGCTACTTTACTTTATCTAAAGGCGACAAAACGGTTGCTACAAGCAGAACTCTGGAATTTGTCTGTCAAATGGTAACTCCAAAGAAGGAGGACGACAAGCTGAGTGAATAAGTCAATCAACCAAATAAAGAAAGAGCTTCGATTTATTAAACAGCAACAAAAAGCAATAAATACTTATTTAGATTCGCAAGCTCAATATCAAAAAAGGTTAGATTGGCTAAAATCACAAAAGCAATCACAGAGTATCCAAAAGGATATTATAAGGACGGAAGAAATCCTTAATGCTCTAAAGGTGGAATTTAACATAAAGCGACTACAAGAGCTTGAAAAATTCTATGTAGGGGTTATAAACGAAATAGAAGACGAAACAACTCGAATGGCTATAATGAAGTTTTATCTACAAGGTAAAACAATTACACGAACAGCTGAAGAGATGTTTTACTCCTTTGACGGCCTTCGAGGAAGGCTTAATAAAGGCATAATTGAAATAAAAAATATTATAGAAGAACGCTCGTAAAAGGCGTTCTTTTTATAAACACCACCAAACACCACTTTTTTTATTCTAAACTATATACTGAAGAAAAGTAATGGAGTTTTTATTATGAAAAAAGTTTTTGGTATAGAGGCAGAAGTAAACATCACTGCCGACGAAGATATTTGTAAAGGAATCGGCAAAGGCGTATCTAATGGCTCAATACTTTTGGCCGATATTATCAAAGAAATTAAGTCGGAGATAATAAAAGGCGTAAAAAAGCTATTTGAAGAAGATAACAAAAAGCCACAAGACAACAAATAAATCAAAAGGAGGCGTTATGAAAGGTCAAAAATATAATGACGACATCAAAGAGAAAGCTATTGCTATGCTTACGGTCAATAATAGCGTCTCTTATGTAGCTAAAGAGCTAGGGCTTCCTCGTTCAACTGTTAAGACTTGGAAAATACAGTTTGATAAACAAGCCGAAGCAAATGGCGAAGATAATATAGCCAAACTTCGCCAGAAAAAGAAAGAAGGCTTTATAAACGACGCTTGGGTAATTATTGACGCCGGAACACAGATTTTGTCAAGACGACTTAAAAGAGCTTTAGAGAGCGAAGACAAGCTCGACGCTTTAGAAAAAGAGATAATGAGCCTACCGAACACAGAGCTATCTACAGAGAGAAAGAAAGCACTTGCAAGGCAGCTAGCTTCGATTAAGGTTGAAGATATAGGAAAGCTTACGGTAGCACTGGCAACCTTATACGATAAGCAAGCACTGGCAAACGGCGAAGCAACATCTCGTGAAGAGCAGATTCTTAAAGGTTTTGAGGATTATTAAAAATGTTGACGATAGCAGACATTATCAACAAGCGTAAAAAGATATGGCAAGAATATCTGGACGGCAAGAGACCTAATCAAGACGAAGCGTATGTAAAAGACGCAGCTAGGTGGATTCTTCAAAGTCCAGAGCTTATGGCAGAAGTTCAAGCAAGGCCTTATTTGCTGATAGAGGCAGTTTTAACAGTCGTAGACAAGAAAAAGAAAACTGTTCCCTTCTTCTTAAACGAAGTGCAACGAGACTTTATAGCACAGACAGAGAAATACGGACGAAAGAAACCTTACTTTATTCTAAAAGGAAGACAGCAAGGCTTCACAACAGTTATCACAGCAATACAGCTTTGTAATGCGATAGTGTGCAAGAACTTCTCCGGATTCACTTTGGCGAATGTAGACGAGAACACAAAGTCTATATTCAACGATAAAGCGAGAGTTGTTTATAGTCGGCTACCAGATGTATTGAAGCCACACGAAAAGTTTAACTCAAAGAACGAACTATTCTTCGATAAGCTAAATAGCTCGTGGCGTATAGCAACAGCTACAAAAGATGTTGGCCGTTCAAAAACACTTAACTTTATTCACTATTCAGAAGTTGCCTTCTTTCAAGTGTCGCTTGGCGACTTACAAAGCTCTATTGGCGAAGCTGCTACTCAAGACTGCTTTATAGTTTACGAGTCAACAGCAAACGGCTACAACGAGGCTAAAGAGCTTTGGGATAACGGAAGTTGCGTTAATCTATTTTACGAATGGTGGCGAACTGACGAATATAAGTCAACCGAATACGAGTATCTGGAAAAGAACGCTGACGATAAGTGGCTGCAAGAACGCTTACAACTGCTTAAAGAGAAAGGTCTTACAAAGGAGCAGCTTACTTGGTATGCAAAGAAGTATGATTCCTACATAGACAAAGAGAAGATTCGACAAGAGTATCCTATCTCAGCTCAAGAAGCGTTTTTAAGCTCTGGAGAGTGCGTGTTTGATAAAGACAAGGTTGCAAATCAATACGAACGAGTAAAGGACTTGCAAGCTATAAAAACTGGTTATTTCAAGTATAGAAAAGAACACGAAATAATCAAGAACTCTGAAGGCGAAGAAGTTGCAGAGTTTATCACATTGAAGGATATAGAGTGGCAAGACGACTCACACGGATATATCCGAATACACGAAGAGCCACAAAAAAGATATAAAGACGGTGTTGTTACTCATAACGCACCGTATACCATAGGCGGAGACACATCTGGACTGGGCATTGACTTCTACACAGCGAAGGTAATCAATAACCTAACCAGAAAGACGGCGGCAACGCTACACAAACAGTCTATGGACGACGACATCTATGCAGAACAGCTTTATTGTTTAGGTAAATATTACAACGAAGCTTTAATCGGTATAGAAGTCAACTACAGCTTACAGCCGACTAAATATCTGGCAGAAAAGCTGAAATATTCTAACTTGTATGTAAGAGAACAGTTAGACAATATCTCAAAGAAGGTTGTAAAGCGTTTTGGCTTTGAGACCAACTCAAAAACTAGGCCAGTTATTCTGTCTGACTTGGTTACGCTTATTCGAGAAGATGTAACAATCGAAGAGGACGCTGCAACGCTTAAGGAAATGCTTACTTTTGTTAAGAATGACAAAGGGCGAGCTGAAGCTATGGAAGGCTTCCACGACGACTTGGTTATGGCACTTGCAATCGCTCATTTTATATCAAGTCAACAAACTTCTTCTTGGATTGAAGTTAAGACTGAAGAGCCTAGCTTTATTCAAGAAAACTTCCATATGGAAACAAAAACAGAAAATACTTTTATGGACTGGTAGCAAGGAGGCGGAAATGTTTATATCACGCAAGGAACTGGAGCAAATAAGAAAGACGCTTGAAGCTCAAGCAAAGGAAATTAAATCGCTTAAGCAAGCTGTTGAAGCTCTAAAGAAAACAAACAAAGAACAAGCAGAGCGTAACAAGAAATACGACGCTTCTCTTGGCAAGAAATACATACACGAGACTTTTGGTGCTTCTGACGAGAAGGAAGCAAAATCAATTATGGACGAGTGGTTGAACGGAGCAAAGGAGGATAAATAATGGAAGAAAAAGACAAAGACCTTTCGTGTGAGACCACTAACCTATGGGAGATGTGGCAGAAATGTAAAGAATATCAAGAAAAAATCGGTTTAAGAAAGAATATTCCGACTTATGTTGATTTTTACGAAGGCAGACAATGGCCTAAAGCTACAGAGAGAACAAAGTCTCTACCACGACCAGTTATAAATATCGTCAAAATGATATGTAGGAACAAAGAAAGTGCAATCTTATCCAGCGTTGTAAAACTTATTTATAAAGCTGAAGACGAGAATGTAAACTCTGATAGATTCACTAACTTTGCAGATTATATCCAAAAGGAAATGAGACAAGCTGAGTATGACGCAAAAGCAGTTCACGAAGGAGCTGTTAAAGGCTCATACTTCTACCATTATTACTGGGATAGTGAAGCTAAAGGCAAGGTTGGCAAAATGCAAGGTGGCGTAAGAGTTGAGCTTATCAATATTCTTAATGTTGGTTTTGCTAATCCAAAAGAGGTTGACGAACAGAAGCAGAAATGGATTCTTATCGTTACTCGTGAAGAAGTCGAATCTATCAAGGCAAAAATGGATAAGGACGAAGACGCTGACGCTATTCAATCTGATACAAACGACGAAGATGTGAATGTTAAAGAGCAAGACAGTTCAAATCTTGTAACCGTTGTAACTAGGTATTTTAGAAAGAACGGCGAAGTCTTCTGCGAAAGGGCAACAAAGAACGCAATTATAAATAAGCCGTTCCCTATATCTCCAGATATTGAAGCTGCTAAAAAGAGTTTAGGACTAGACGCTCCAAACAATAGCCTTCCAGACAGTAAGGAAACAAAGCCTCTACCACAAGGCAAAGCAACGCTCTATCCTATTGTCGTTGGCAATTATGAGCCTAGAGAAGACTCAATTTACGGTCTAGGCGAAGTTGAAGGACTTATTCCTAACCAGAAGGCAATAAACTTTAACCTTGCTATGACTTTACTTGCAGCTCAAAACAATGCGTGGAGTAAATACATAGTTTCTGAAGACGCTTTAAGAGGTCAAGAGATTACAAATGAACCGGGACAAACTCTTACAGACTACTCAAAGACTGGAAATGGTATCAGAAAGCTTGAAGGCTCTGCAGCAAATAACACACCTATTCAAATTACAAATACTATCACAGACTTAACAAGGGTTGTTACTGGCTCAACAGAAGTTATGACTGGCGAAGCTATATCGGCAAATATGTCTGGTGCAGCTATCGCACAGCTTCAATCTCAAGCACAACAACCAATTGAGAATCTTCGAGACCGTTTCTGGCGTGTTAAAGAGAAACAAGGAAAAGTCCTAGAACAATTTATGAAGTTGTTTTATGAAGATAAAGATTTTACTTATCCAGAGACGCAAAAAGTTCAAAACGAAGAAGGTCAACTTGAAGAAAAAGAAGTCAATATTCCAGACCGTTTCAATGGAACAGAATATGCTTCGGTTGACTTTTCGCTTGTTGTTGAGGCAACTGCCGGAACAAAGTCAAGTGCTGCCGGCGATATAAATATGCTAGATAACTTACTATCAAAGCAAATGATTGATAAAAAGACTTATATCAAAGCATATCCAAAGAACGCTCTAAATAATAAATCAGAGATTTTGAAAGCGATTGAAGAGGAAGAGCAAACACAGATTAAACAGTTGGAAGCTCAAATTCAACAGTTAATGCAACAAAGTCAAGAACAACAAGAGCAGATTAAGGAAGACGCAGCTATTATTCAGCAACAAAAAGAAGTTGTCGATAAAGTTGTTAGTGTTATTAAGGAAAATAACCAGTTAAGGTCAATCCTTGCAACGCTATATACAGAATCAAAAGCAAAGATAGAACAAAGCAATATGGTACTCGAAGAGCTTGCAAAGCAAAGAAATGAAGCTCAAGAAGACGCCACAGAATTTGCTTCTGCTCTATACAATGGAGGCTTAAAGTGATTTGTAACAAATGCAAGACAGAGATGTCAGTTAAAAAAGCAGATAAAAAAAGTGTAACTTTTATTTGTCGCAATCCAAAGTGTTCGGATTATCAAAGAGAACACACAAAGTCAAGGTAATTCCAAGCTAGGCTTGTAATTATAAATTTTACGCAGCTGAAAAGCGGAAAAATCAGAGGAGAAATGTTATGGAAGATAACAAAAATTTATCAGAGGAAACAACCAAAGTTGATACAGAAGTCAAAGACGACGAAGTATTAAACAATGGAGTTAGCGAAGACTCTGACGCTAACAATGAGAATGTCAATGATGTTGAGTTTACAGATACCAAAAAACCGGAAGAGACACCGGCCAAAAAGGTTGAAGAAGACAAGTCTCAAAAGACAACAACTCAAGACAATTCCGAAAACGCTCGCCGAAGAAGAGAAGCGGAACGCCAGCAAGAACTCAAGAGAGCGAGATACGACGCTATCAAGGAAGCTGTAGACGGCGTAAATCCATACACCAACAAGCCTATAGTGGACGACTTAGATGTCGAAGAATATCTCACTATGAAAGAGATAAAAAAGCAAGGTGGAGACCCTTTAGCCGATTATTCGCAGTATTCAAAGGACAAGCTTAAAGCCGAAGCACAAGCAGAAGCTGAATCTAAGAAGAAGCAAGAGGAACAAGAAGAATGGTTTGAGAATGATTATAGAGATTTCAAAACCAAACACCCAGAAGTTAATCTTGAAGAACTTGGTAAAGATAACGCTTTTAGAGCTTATGCAGAAAATCTTGTCGGCAAAAAGCATATGTCTGAGATTTACGACAATTATCGAGAATTAGTAAGCAGAGTGAAACAAGAGCAAAGCGACAAGCAAGCGAGACAAGTAGCAAATGCGAAAGCCACGCCCGGCTCTTTAACCAGTTCCGAATCGGACGACAACGAGTTCTTTACAAGAGAACAAGTTAAACAAATGTCTCAAGAAGAAGTCCATAAAAACTTTGACAAGATACGAAAAAGTATGTCGAAGTGGGCTTAAAATCAAATTCAATTTTATAAGGAGAAACAATTATGGCATATCAAAATTTCATACCTACTGTCTGGAATGAAGCTATTGACAGAGAGCTTGAAAGACTTTGTGTGTTCGCTGAAGACTGTAACCGTAAATATGAAGGTAAAGTCAAAGAAAAAGGCGAATCAGTCAAAATTCTCGGCGTAGGCAAACCTACAATCAAGTCTATTGCATACAAAGACAAAAACAAAAACATTGACGACGCAGAAGAAATCGAAGACACTTCAATCATTATGCAAATCAATCAAATTAGATACTTCAATTACAAAGTTGGAGATATTGACAAAGCACAAGCAGTTGGTGGCGTTATGGAAGTTCTACAAGCAGAGACTTCAGAAGGCCTTGCTAACGAAGTTGATACCTATATTGCCGGTATGGCAAATAAGGAAGAAGCTGTTAAACTTTACGCTACAGCTCCAAAATGCGTAGCTGGCACAGCTAGCACTGGCGAAATCAATGTTCTTAAAGCATTGAGAGACGCTAGAAAATACTTGACAAACAATGATGTTAAACAAAACACCAAAATTGTCGCTACAGTTGACGCAGACTTTGAAGACTTGTTTGTTGAAGCTTACACAGATAAGAACACAAACAACAGTGATAACCTTAAAAATGGTGCAATCGGTATGTATCACAAAATGCTTATCAAATCTTCAAACAATGTTGCAACAGACAAATCTGGCAACAGCTTGATTATGGTAAGAACACAAAGGGCTATTGCTTATGTTAAGGCTCTTACACATACAGAAGCTTACCGCCCAGAAAAAGGCTTTGCAGACGCAGTAAAAGGCTTCATTTTGTTTGACGCTAAAATCGTAAGACCAAAAGAAATGGTTGTTATCAATGTTAATTACTAAGATAACTAAAATCTAAATTTATAAGGAGAAACAATTATGGCTATTGTGAAAATCACTCCAGTTGAACTGGACGAAGTTAATGTGCCTTCAGCAGAAGTAGCAACTGACGCTCTTACTACAGCAGTAGACGCAACAGCTGGTGCTTACTATGAACACAGAGAAAGAGACGATAAATATTTGATTATCGCTCAAAACGCAAACTCTTCAGCAGCTAAAAAGCTTACTATCAAAAAGGGCAACGGTATTCAAGGCGTTGTTGACAAGGTTGTAAGTATTGCAGCTGGCAAGACAATATTTATCAATATTGAAAGCGGCAGATTCAAAAATGTATCTGGCGAAAATAAGGGCAAAGTTATTTTGGCCGGCGAAAGTGCCGACATTAAAGTAGCAGTTGTAAAATTGCCTTAGTTAATTATAAAAAGCGTAACGGTTATGAGACGCTACGCTTTTATGGGTAGATAGCTTAATTGGAAAAGCTTTTCGCTAGCACCTTAACAAAGAGTTGTTGATTGCAAGTTCGAGTCTTGCTCTATCCACCATTATTATAAAATTTAAGGAGACGAAACTATGAAGCTTGGAGAAGTAAAAATTGAAGCACTTAAGATTATGTTTGCTGACTACACCGGAAGTATTGATGTAGATAGCTTGCAAGACCTTAAAACAGACGAAAACTACGAATATATAAACTCTATGCCGGGAGCAATCAATCGTTGCTTTTCTAGGCTTGAAGACGCAAATGTTGTTCCATTAAAAAAGACTGTTCTTGAAAAAGATAAAGGAACTGTATCTAACGGACGAATAAGATTCGACCTTAACGAAGTTGTCGAAGATTTTGACAAAGTCGACCGTATTATTCACGAAACAGTGAATAGTTACAATGGAAATTGCGAGTATGTTATGGAAACAGAATCAATTATTGTCTTGCCGGAAGTAGACGAAGACTATACATTGATTTATGCTCCTAGACTAAAAAGAGTAACAACTGGAACAGCAGACGACGAAGAAATTGCTCTTCCAGACAAAATTGCTTGCCTTATACCTTATTTTATCAAAGGCGATTTATTCAGAGAAGACGAGCCAGCAGAAGCTGCAGACGCACGAAATTTATTTGAAGCGTCTATCGAAGCTATAGACAACGGAATTAAAAGGCGACAAACAAGTGTAAAAACTGTGTTCTCGCAAACGGAGGAATAAATGGGAATTAGAGTATCAACAGATGTTTCTCTTAAAGAGAGATTAACTTTACAACTTGGCGACTTTAAGGGCGTAGATTTTTCTAGTTCTCCATTGAGAGTTGCAACCAACCGAGCAACAGATATGAAGAACTTTATAAGTGAATACGGCGTCAATAGGAAGCGTAATGGCTGGAATGAGCTTATTAGAATAAAAGACTCACAAGGTAATGACTTAAAAATAAATGGTATCTTTAATTATCAAAACGGAAATGTTAAAAAAACAATCGTTCACGCCGGTAAAAAGTTCTTTATTCTTAACTATAACACTTCAACAAAGGAATACTCTGTAACCGATATAACAAACTCTTCGACTTATACTGAAGCAGCTGTTGTATCTTCTTACATTAAAGACCAAAGAAGCCAGTGTTTTATTTCAAAAGGAAGACTTTATATTATTGGTTGTGGCGATTTTTTAGTTTATGGAACTTGGAACAATGGAACATCTTACGAGTTGCGTAGGGTGTTCAATAACGAAGATACTTACATACCTACAACAACAATATCTATAGACAACGACGCAGCGACAGACGATACAAATAGAGCAACACTAGACGATATAAATTTGCTGACAAATAAGCGTATCAATCAGCTTTTAGGCGTTGACGCAGTCAATAAGACCTACACGCTTGATTCTGGCGAAATAGACGCAAATTCAACGGTTGCAATTCGTCTTGAGACACTCGAAGGAACAACGCCTATAGAAAAAACAATCACAAACTCTGGAACGGATAAAACTATTCTTTATGAAGGCGACACAAATGTCGGTAACATAAATTTTGAAACTGGGCAAATAACCTTTTCAATAAATACAAAGCCACAGATAGCCGATAGAGATAATATTTTTGTAACCTTCCAACATACAAACAATAAATATGTCGATAGAATAAGAAAATGTGAGTTCGGAACGCTGTTTGGAACAAACGGAAGTTCAAACAGATTATTCTTATCTGGTAACGAAGATTATCCGGAATATGACTTTTATTCTGAAGTCGACGATTTTACTTATTTTAGTGATATAAGCTATGCGATTTTAGGAAGTTCTGCTTATCCTATTAAGGCTTATGCAAGACTATCAGACAGCACTTTGGCGATCTTTAAGGAAGATAATTCTCAAGAAGCAACAGTTTATTTTAGAACTGGCAAAGACAATGACTATTACGATTCTTCTGGCAACCTTATCAAGTCAACAACGGTATTTCCTACTACAGCTGGTAGTATAGGCGAAGGCGTAAAAAGTCGTTTTGCTGGAGCAAATTTATCTGGAGATGTTCTTATTCTTTCTCCTAACGGTGTTTTTGGCATTATCTTGGGCGACAATGTATCAACTCAAGAAAGATACGCAAAAGAGCGTAGCAGATATATCAATGAAAAGCTTAAACAACACGACAATTTATCAGAAGCTGTTGGAGTTGTTTATAAAAACAGATACTTCTTGTCGGTTGACAATGTGTGTTATGTTGCCGACGCAAGATTTACTTCTACAAATGAAGGCGATATGGGAGACACTTATAACTATGAGTGGTGGTTTTGGGAAAACATACCAGCTAGAGTTTGGGCTGTTATGGACGACAAACTATATTTTGGAACAGCAACCGGTCAAATATGTGTGTTTGATAATGATTTTACAGATAGAAGTTATTACAACACAACTGCCGGACAGTTATCTTTAAGTATAGTAAACAACGGCTTCACTTATGGTAATTTGGGCGTTGAGTTAAAAGATAACGACAGAATAAAATTCTTAACCAGTGGCCTATACGAGATTGTCTTAAATAGCATAGATACCTCAGACGATATTCCGTATATGCGTGGAGTTGCAGAAAATAAAATCACACTTGCAGCAGACGATGTTGGCTTCTTCTATAACGGTATGGAAGTTTATGCAGACAATGTTGGAAGTTCTGGGTTGGCAGTAAATACAAAATATGTTATTTCGGATATGGATTTGGCAAATTGCACCTTCAAGCTTAAAAAACCGGACGGAAACTATGCAACCATAACAACAACTGGATTTAGGCTTTCAAGGTCTATAAGTGGTAAAGAGCTATTCATAGCAGAATTATCTACAACAATGTTTAAGGTAAAATACCTTACTGGAAGTAATCCGATAAAACTTATTAGGTATAACAATGCTGTGCCTTCAAACATACTTGCAAGCGTTATATTAAGGCGTAATGTTGTGGCAGAGTGGTATTCGCCAGTATTAGATTTGGGAACAAATCAATATAGCAAAACGCTTTTGTCTATGACTATCTCGACAGACCCTTCGACAAACGGATATTTGCAATTTGGCTACGAAACAAAAAATGTTGATAAAATACATCAAGCTCGTGGAATGAGAACATTTAGCTTTGACGATTTAGATTTTAACAACTTCTCTTTTGAGTCTGCCTTTGCAAATAGCTACACGAAGAAAGTTCTTGTTAGAGACTTTAACTATATTATGTTTAAGTTCAAGTCGGATAACGATACAAACTGCATAATTAACAATCTTACAGTTGTTTACAAAATCAATAAATTAAACAGAGGAGTTAAATAGTATGATAAACAAAATATCAAGCGAAACAATAAATGCTATTTTGAGAAAAACTGCTTACAGACTTCCGGACAATCCTTCGGAGCAAGGTTTCAAGGCTGCAGATATTAAAAAAGCATTTTATCAGTTTATTGACGACGCAACAGCGTCTCTTGTGTCAGAAATGAATCGTATTGTTGAAGAAGCTAACGACGATATTTATTCAAAAGACACTTCTGTAGATTCACATACTGGAAATAAAAACAATCCACACGAAGTAACTAAAACTCAAGTTGGGTTAGGAAATGTTGATAATACTTCAGATATGGATAAACCAGTATCTACAGCACAGCAAACTGCTATTTCTGCAGTTCAGTCAAATTTAACAACACACGAGCAAAATACAGAAAATCCACACGCTGTTACTAAAAGCCAAGTTGGCTTAGGCAAAGTCGATAACACATCAGACGAAGATAAGCCTATATCAAAATTGCAACAAGCAGCTCTTAATGAAAAAATTAACACAAAAGACATCGTCGACAATTTGACAAGCACAGACGCAGACAAACCAGTATCTGCAAAGCAAGCTAAAATCTTAAATGAAAAAATCCCAACTGCTTATGGTGCAACATTAAGCGTTGCGTATGTGGCCGCCACCGGCGTTCTTACGATTATTCTTAAAGACCAAAATTCAAATGTTTTAAGTTCTGCAGAAGCTGATTTGCCGTTAGAGTTATTGCTTGCTTCAAGTGGAAGCTACTATAAAAACGGAGTTATCTATTTGAAGTTGGCAAACGGAAGCTTTATAAGCGTCGATGTGTCAGACTTAGTTGCTACTTACACAGCAGACGGTCAAACAATTTCAATGTCTGAAGACGGAGTTATCTCAATAAGCGATACCTTCAAGGCAAAAATAAATGACGCCTATGCGGCAAAGCACTCTCACAGCAATAAAGACTTGCTGGATACCTACACTCAAACAAATGAGAATATTACATCTGCTATTACCAACAAGCACTCTCACTCAAACAAGACAGTGTTAGACAATACTACAGCCAGTTTTACTACAGCAAGAAATACAGCACTTGAAAATGTAACAAAAACTACAGCAAGTGTAACAATATCGGTTGCAGATTGGGCTGGTGGAACATCTTGCACGAAAAGCGTTGGAATTGTTAAGGCCTCAAATACAATTATGTATTCGCCAGACGAATCTAGCTACACAGAAACTTCACAATCAGAAGTAAGAGTGTCAGCTCAAGCAAGTGGGCAATTAACCTTTACTTGCTCAACAACTCCAGATTCGGATATAACAATCAACATTGTGGCGTTAGGATAAGGAGGAAAAGATATGATTATACACCCTAAACTAATTAAGAAAACAGCAACTTTTCAAACAAAAACAATCAATCCTTCAGTAACCACGCAAGAATATTTACCAGATTCTGGCAAAGACGGCTTTAGCAAAGTTACAGTTACCGGCGTAGACAGCTCTATTGATTCAAATATTCAAGCTGCTTATATCAAAAAAGGAATTGCAATTCTTGGTGTTACTGGAACTTTTGAAGGCTCTGCAAGCGACCAACCTTCACTTAATAAAACATCTATAGTTGTCAGTGTAACAAAGCCGGGAGGAACAGCAGTAAATGGAGCGAGCATTACAATTACAGACACAAGCGATTCAAGCAAAGTTTACACTGGAACATCTGACGCTAACGGAAGATTCTATAAAGAGCTTAATCCGGGAACATATACAGTAAGTGTGGCCGATATTGATAGTTTAATCACTCCGGACGCACAGACGGTTGAAGCTTCTGTAAACGAAGCGAATTATGTCTATATGCACTACACTATCTCAAGTGTTACTTATGGCGTAAAAATTGACCTTGCTAACAGTAATCCAGAAACTGCAGTAACTTATACAGACGACGCAGTTGGTTTTGAAAAATCCTATATGGACTTTACAAATGACGCTTTTGTGTGGGGAAGTTGGCAAGACAAATTTCCGTTTAATCAAATTAGGCCTTGTTTATTCAAAGACGGTGCAGTTGTTAAATATCTAAATCCTAACGACTATACAAAAGATATTAACGGAAACGACGCAGTTATTACTGGTGCGGACGGCGATGTTATGATTGAGATACCAAAAATTTACTACAAATTACACAAAGACGAAAATTATCAATATATCCAAATATCTGACACTGCACAAGACGGCTTCCGCTGTTTAGCTCACACCTATAAAGGTGTTGAAAAAAATAAAGTCTATATCGGTGCTTATCAAGCATATTACGACGGAACAAAAGCAAGGTCGGTTAGTGGCGTGAGTGCTACTGGAAGTGTATCAATGAACACTTGGAGAACTTATTGTCAGAATCAAGGTGCTGGATATGAACAATTTTACTGGCACTTACTTGTATTACTTGAAACTTTATTTGTTATTCAATTCAAAAACCTTAACTCACAAGCTGCTCTTGGCTACGGCTGGTGTAATAGCGGTAGCTTCTCAACTGGTGGCGGCCTTGATAAAAAAGGTATGAATTATTGTGCTTCAGCAACAGCTAACGCACAATTAAAGTTTTTAGGTATTGAAGACTTTTACGGCAGTAGAAGAACTTGGATAGACGGAACATATACAAATGGAACAAAATTAACAATAGCAGATGTTACAAGCTCAGATATGGCTTATAACGGAAGTGGAACAAATTATATTGAAGCTGGAGATACTGGGTTAAGTAGTAAATCTGGGTATACAAAAGCTATTCTTGGAAGTAATTTGGGAGGGTTTACTCCTACAGATGTTTCTGGCTCGTCTAGCACTTATTATAGTGATTACGCCCGCTTCGGCTCCGGTTGTGTTTTGGCTTTCGGTGGTGATCGTGGTTATGCTGCCGATGCCGGTGCGTTCTACTTGGGTTTCTGCTATTCTGCTGGGTTTGCCGCTTCGAGGCTCGGTGGCCGTCTCGCTTTCTGTGGCTAACTATTCAAGAATTAAGTGCTTAGCTAAACATTTAAGTTAATAATTTGGGCAACACACAATAGACGCCAACTTCAACTCCGGTTGTGTTTTGAATTTCGGTGGTGATCGTAGTTATGCTACCGATGCCGGTGCGTTCTACTTGGATTTCTACTATTCTGCTAGGATTACCAATTCGAAGCTCGGTGGCCGTCTCGCCTTAAGTGTGTATAAAAAATTAAGAAAATGTGAGTTGCCCTGCCTCTTGGCAAAATATAAGTAAAACATAAATCGTGTGAGTAGTGAAAACGAAAGCTTGAGAGCAATTTACACACAGAAAAAGGAGCATAAACTTGAAAAGAATCGGAAATCTTTTTGAAAAAATCTGTTCTATGGAAAACTTGCGACTTGCCTATAAAAATTCAAGGAAAGGCAAAGCAAAAAAGAAGCTCGTCAAAATGGTTGACGAGAATCTAGAAAAATATTTGCAAGAAATAAGGGAAAGTTTACTAAACAAAACTTATAAAACATCAAAATATCGCTCTTTTATATTAAGAGAGCGAGGAAAAAACAGAAATGTTGTAGACCTTCCTTATTATCCAGACAGAATAGTTCACTGGGCTTTAATGATATATATTGAGCCAATATTCAAAAGGTTGTTTATTCAAGATACTTACGCAGCAATACCGGGCAAAGGCTCGCATAAAGCACTATATAAGTTACACAAGTTTATGAAAGATAAAGAAGGCACAAAGTATTGCCTAAAACTAGATGTTAAAAAATACTTTAACAATATTGATAAAAATGTCTTAAAAAAGATGTTGAGAAAATATATCAAATGCAACGATACGCTATGGTTGTTAGACGAGATTATTGACTCATACCCTCAAGGGATACCTATTGGAAACTATACTTCTCAATATTTTGGAAACTTCTTCTTGACCGGATTAGACCACTGGCTCAAAGAAGTTAAGCGAGTCAAATACTATTTGAGATATATGGACGATATGATTATTCTTGCTCCAACTAAAACGGAACTCCACCAACTACGACAAGATATAGCAGAATATATCAAGCCGTTAGGACTGGAATTGAAACACAATTATCAAGTCTTTCCTACAGACACTAGAGGAATCGACTATGTTGGATATAGAAGTTTTTACGACTTTACGCTTTTGAGAAAAGGAACAAAAAAGCGTATGAAGAAGGCAACTCGCATTATAAAGCGACGAGCAGAAAACAAGCAAGACCTCACAAGTAGAAATCTTGGAGCGTTTGCTTCGTATAACGGTATACTTAAGCACTGCTCAAGCTATCGTTTAAGACAAAACAGTCTTTCACAAGTTGAAAAATATATCAAAAAGGAGATTAAAAAATGCAAGACTACAAAGAAGTTATCGGAAGTCAAACAGACCGACCAGAAGAGTTAGAAATCAATGTTGATACAGTTTATCTTCGCAAAAACATTGAAAGATATGTTGTAACAGAGGAAGACGGAACAACAAAATCTCTCTGGAAGTATCTCGAAAAGCAAATGACAATGAGAGAATATGCAGAAATGAAATCGAAAGAAGGTGTTTAATGCGTATTAAAGAAGATGTCAAAGACTTGCAATTTGCCGGTAATGCGAGCTTGGATTATATAACAATCGAAGAAGATGTTACACGAATCGGCGAAAAAGCCTTCGCAAATTGTCCGAATTTAATCGCAATAAAGATTGAAGAATCGGACAAGCCTATTAAGATATGCCTAGATTATGTGAAAGGTTGTAAAAACTTGGTAGAAGTTTCAATCAAAAGGAAGGTTGAGTTCTATAAAAAAATAAAAATTAAAGGAGCAAAAGAATTATGAAAAAATTTTTGTTGGCCAGCGTGTTGGTTTTAATGTTTGGAGCATTGTGTTTTACAGTCGTTCCTAAAAAAGATGTTTCCTATTGCACTGTTGCTGCAGCTGAAGTTGTGGCTACTGAAGAAGAGACTCCACTTAATGAGGAGACGGAAGAAGCAAATTACTTTAGAGAGAAGATTATGCCTTATATAACAGCAAATATCTCAAGTATTTTAACTGCACTTCTAACAATTATGGTTAGCTTAGGAAAAATCAAAGCTGCAACTGCAGAGCTTAAAGCAAGCAACTCTGAAAACGCTTATCTAAAGAAGAAAAATAAAAAGCTTGAAGAAGATGTTGCTTATCTCAAAGAAGAGCTTGCAAGCGTTAAGAAAACAGCTGAAAACACAAGTAAAATGGTTAAAATTGGTTTTTGCAATACCAGTGAACTCGTAGAAAATGGATTTGCTGAAGAGATTGCGAAGGTAGGCGAAAATGAAGAAGAAAGCGAATCTTAAAGCTAGGTTAATCTTTTTAGAGATAGGAAGCTTTGTTGTTTCTGTCGCTCCATTGTTGATTTTTGTGTTTGCAAACTGGAGTAATTACGCAAAAACACCAAGCGACACCATAAAAATTAGTGTAGGATTAGTTATAGCAATAGTATTATTCCTACTAAAAGTTATAGGCAAACTTAAAATGCCTAAAAGAGTTGTTACATACGCAGTTTTATGTGTTTTGTGTTACTTCTTATATCCATTGATTCAAGATATTGTTTGGCTTTCTGGCCTTTGTCTTGTTGGCGAAGTGTTGGATTTATGTATATTCCAAAAGCCTATTAAGGCCACAAAAGAAGCAATACTTGTAAATAAAACAGCCGACGCAACAACAGACAAGGTTAAACAAGAAGTCAAAACATTGTTTGACGAATATATCGGAGGAGGGCGTGCATAGTGGAAAAGAATAAGTTTAAGACCTTTATAAAGAACAATTTTCTCTATTTCATTATTGCTTTTGCGTGTTTGGCGTATATAGCTTATGGATTAGTTAAAATTGAAACTTCTGGCAAGACGATAATTGAAATTATCGGACAAGGTGCAGTTATATTTTTTGTCAGCTATTTGATTTGTAGACTTTTCTCAATGCAAGGCCTTTTGTCTGGCGATAGAAAAGACGAAGTTATGAAGACAAACCAACTCCACGCCAAATGCGTTGCTGAAATTGATTGTAAAATTAACGAAATGGACGAATGGTGCGACAAAGAAAATGTTAAAGCTCTAAAGAAAATGAGACAGCAGATTCTAAACAGAGAGGGTTTGAAGTATGACGATTGTTTCGATTCTGAAGGGGTTGCAAAAGAATTAAGCTTCCCTCACGAAGAAATTGTCTATATCAGAAAAGACGACAAAGGAAATGTTATTGAAACATTAAACGCAAAACAATTCAAAGAAAAATACTTTGAAAAATATAAAGTTGAAAAGAAAAAGAACAAAGCTTTTAATAGGCGTCAAGACGCTAAACATAAGGCTTATCTCAAGGCTATAAGAGTTAAGATAACTCCTCTATCTACCGACGCAATTACAGCTACAACAGTTAGGACTGAAGACCCTCATAATTTTGGTATGGATAGAAGGCAATATCAAAAGAAAGAGGCTCGCTCTGACTTGATAAGCAAAGCTATTATGGGTATTATATTCGCTTACTTTGTGCCTAGTTTTATCTTTGGTTGGGCTTATTTTATATCTGCTTTAATTCAAGTCGCATTATTCTTATTGTTTGGCTCGATTAAATGGGTGCAGTCTTACTATTTTGCTTCCGAAGATTTAAGAAAGCGAACAGTAAAACAAATAAATTATATCCAACGCTTCAAGTGTGATAAAGGACTAGCTACACCAGAAGAAGCAAAACAACAAATGGAATCTATAGGAGGAAAAGACGATGTCAATTTGGGATAAATGGAAAGAAAAATTATCTAGTGCTAGCTCGCTTTTTAATAAATGGTTTGGTAGAAGCAAGAACAGCACTACAACAAAAAATACAGACGCTACAACTGCTGCAACAGCAACAGATAGTAAACTGCTAAATAGTCAAGCAAAGACAACTCAAACCATACCAAGTCCAAATGTTACTCCAGAGAATAATAATATATCTCCGGAAAATAAAAATGTTGCTCCAGAGCAACAAGTAACAGAAGCTCCAGCTGCTGACTCTAGTATGCCTACACAACAAAACACATCTGGAAGCGACGACAGATTTTTGAATTGGTATAAAGAGCAATTTGGTAAAGATTATACAGAAGGAAGTTTTAATAAAACCGAAGGAATGTCTGACAAAGATTATGAAACCGGGAACAACCTTTATCAAGCGTATATTCAAAAGCAAAATTTGGAAAAGCAACACAACTCTGCTATGCAATCTGTTGACGAGTCAACTGCAAGACAGCGCCAAGAAGCAAGTATTTTAAGAGATAAAATGTCTAAATATCTCAACTTGCAAAACAAAAACAACGGATTAAACAATCTTGGTGTTTCTGAATCAGTGGGCTTACAAGCAGATTCTCAATATATGAATAATCTTGGAAGTATTGAAGCAAATGCAAACACTGAAAAAACAAACTTGCTTAACAATTATTTCAATAACAAAACGAACATTGATCCTGAAGCAGCAAGCAACGAGCAAAATATTCTCGATAAATATCAAAAATATGAGCGTGAAGACGAGCAAAAAGCTTATGACCGTCAACAAGACGAATACAACAAAAAGAAATACGAAGAGGAACAAGCTTATCAAAGAGAGCAAGACGAGTATAACAAGAAAAAATCTGCTCAAGATTCCACCTTTAATGAGTTTATGTCTACAGTTGAAAGTGGCTCTTTCAACACTGCAGCAGAGCTTGAAGAGTTCTACAAAAAGTTTAAGGATAAGTTAAGTCCAGAACAACAAATGATTGCAGAACAACAAATAAGATATTACAAAAACAATCCAGACCAACAAAAGCTAGATAAAGAGACAGAAGCTGCAAAAACTGGTGTAATTAAGGAAACCGATAACGAAGACGGAACGAAGACTATAATTACTAGAGACGAAGACGGCAACGAGACAGTTATAACCAAAGATAAAGACGGCAATATAATTGATACAAAGAATCAAGATTCTGAAGAATTGGCTGCTAAAAAAGAAGCAGAGAAAACTCAAAGGATTTTGGAAGGCAAAGAATACATCAATTACAAAGGTAAGAATTACCAACTAAAAAGTCAATTAGGAACAAACGCCAACGAACTTAGACGCAACGATAACTTTAAGAAAAAACTTAAAGATTTAGGATTTACAAATCCTTTCGACCCTAATATACCAGACGGAACAACTCTTGATATTAAAGTTGACGCTTCCGGAAAAGACGAAACAAATGCTTGGGACTGGATTGCTGGAATATTAACTGTTGGTATGTCTACGCTAGGAATGCAAGCTATCTATGACAAGACAATAACCTACTATAAAGGCAACTGGTATGTTTCTGAGAAAAAATAATTGATAGGAGATAATATATGGACGATATACTATTAAACGCAACAGAGCAAAGAAGAGAGCGTGCAAATAAATTAAAACAAGCAAGAAATCAGCGTTATGCGTTTGCAGACTATGTTCGTTCTTATAAAGAAGCTCAAGAAGAAATACAGAAACAGCAAACTGTTGCCGAATTGCAAAGACAATGGGAAGCAAACGAGAGAGAACAAAAGGGATTTTTTGTTAGAGCTATCTCTACTGTTGGAGACCTTGTTTCAAATGTTGTTACTGGAGCATTGAAAGGTCTCGAAGGTATATATGATTTAGGTGCTGGAATAGTTGGAGCTGTTGGAGGAATCTTCAGCTCCGACTTCCAAAAATCCGTTCAAGACCATATTGCTTATGACTTTGTCGGCACAAACATAGGACAACCTTTACAAGAATTAACAAAATACTCATACACAAATGACGGCTGGTTAGGACAAACGCTTGAGCAAGTTGCTAGTGGCGTAGGACAAATGTTGCCGGCTGTGGCCGTAACTGTTTTAACTGGTGGTGCCGGTGCTTCGGCAGCTGTTTCTCAAGCTACTTCTTTGGCTACACTTGGAATAAGTGCAGCTGGTAACTCAACAGAAGAAGCTTATAACGACGGAGCTTCTTATTGGGGTGGTTTGGGTTATGGTGTTGCAAGTGGACTTGTTGAAGTAGGAACTGAAATGATGTTCGGTGGTGGCAAGCAAAATGTGTTTGGTAAAGGTTATTTAGATGATTTAGGTAAAAATGTTGCTAAATCTGGCTGGAAAAGAGTTGCAAAAGAAGCTTTGGAAGAAGGTGCAGAAGAAGCTGTATCTGAATTGGTAAATCCATTATTGAGAAATATTTACAAAGATAAAGGTTTTTTTGAAGACTTCTTAACAACAGAACACTTAAAAGATATAGGACAATCTGCTTTAGTTGGTGCTGCAACTTCTATTGTTTATGGAGAAACTCTAGGAAGAATACATAAACACGCCACAAATATTCAAGAAAATATAAACGAACTCGAAGGGCTTTCTAAAAAAGAAGAAAACTTGTGGGCTAAAAACGATTTTAGTCAAGACGAGAAAATTACAAACATAAGAAATCAAATTTATGAAAACATAAGCACTGAATTAAAATCGACAAAACCACAAGCGAGAGAAAAGCTTTTGAATATGTTAGACAGATATGGCTTAAATGGCGTATTTGACACAGACGGCAGTATTGTTGAACAAACTAACACGACAATTCAAAACAACGCTAAAAAGACGGTTGCAACTTATAATAAAGAGGCTTATTCTCCAGCGTTAAAAGGAAAAGAGTCTTCTCTTTTATATGCTCCAACAAATACAGCCTTAACTGCTACACAAATTGAAGCAAAGCGTAGCTTCAATGCACTTAACAAAGGACAAATTCGTTCCAACCTAGTTTTTACAAACGAAAATCTTGGCGTGGATTCAAATGGTAAAGCTGTTAATAGTGCTTATGTTGACGGCACTTTATATATCAGCACAAAAGCAAATGCTCCACAAGTTATGGTAGAATATGAAATGACACACTCGCTTGAGGGAACAAAAGCTTATAATAAATATGCTCAATTTATACTTAAAGAAATAGCAGACAATGAAACTCTTAAACAGAAGTATGGCGATGTAAACGAACTTTACGAAAAAACAGTCAATGCTTATACTGAAAAGCTTGTAAATGACGCAGTTAAAAAAGGCGAGAAAAAATTATCCAGAGAAGCAATAGGTAAAATTCAAGATGTTGCTTCATTAAGCACTATTCAAGAAATTGTTGCAAGATTTACTAGCGAAAATATTTTTACAAATCAAGAGCAAATAACAAAGCTTGCAACACAAGAGCCTAGTCTTGTAAAAAAACTTGCAAACTGGATAAAAAATAAAGCTTCTAAACTTTCTGCTGGCACTGCAGAACAAATCGAAGTTGCTAAATTTTTGAGCAAGGCTGAAAAACTTTACAATAAAGCACTTGAAGCGTCTTTCGGCGTGCAATTTGACAGTAAAGTTAGAGATGTGTATAATAAAGAAAAAGGAGATTCTAAAAATGACACAGAACGAAGAAGTCTACATTCAGACAACAGCGAAAAATGGATTAAAAGTAAGGATTCCAGCAAGCAAGATACAAGAGTTCAAGAAAGGTCAAGAGAATCCAGACAAGGAAAAGACAGCAAAAACAAAAGAGAAGTTAAACGAATACTTCCTACAGAAGAGAAAACAGTCAGAACAGTCAAAATCAACCAAATAGACCATAAAGACTGGAGTAAATTTGAAACAGACCTTGCAAAAAAAGTTAAAAGCGAGATAGATGTAAATCTTGAATTTTACGACGGAAGTGCGTTGCCTCCAAATGTTGATATATCAGAAGCGACAAACTTTGACGGCTTTATGGATAGTAAAAACAATACTATGTATTTGCGTTCTGATTCTACTCTTTCCGAAGCTGAAATTATAGAAGCGAGCGAACACGAAGGCGTCCACCATATCAAGTCTGTAAGGCCAGAGTTATACGAAAAGGTTGCTGACGCAATAACCAACAACATAGATATTCACGACTGGAGCGAACTTTGCGAAGTATATGCTGAAACTTATAGCGAAGTTTATGGCGAAAATGTCGAAAAAATTTACGAAGAAATAGTTGCAGACATTGTTTCAAAAAGAATCGAAGCGACTTTTACAGATGTTGACGCTGTCAATGCTGCTATTGACGAGATGTATCAATCGTTTAATCCTAAAGCAGAGTCAAAACAAATAAAATCTGGAGACTTAAAATATACTCAAGGCATACAGAAAGATAGCGAAGGCTCTCCTCTTTCTCCACAGCAAGCAAATTACTTTAAGGATTCTAAAGTTAGAGACAGTAAAGGCAACTTGCTTGTTGTCTATCGTGGAGACAAGAGTCCTATTTTTGAGTTTGATAAACAAAAACAAAAGGACGGTTGGCTTGGAAAAGGTTTTTATTTCACATTGAACAAAAAATATTCTAAAAAATATGGAAAAAACCAAACAGTAGCTTACTTAAATATAAAAAACCCATATATTGTAAAATCAAATGAGCATTTTGGTATTTATACGGAATTAAATGAGTTGTTTAGTGAAGACTTCACTAACACTTCACAAAATATTCAAGAAACTTTAATTAAAAATGGATATGACGGAATTTTTTATAAAGACTGGGATTCAGATGTGGGAGAAATGTATATTGCTTTTGAACCAAATCAAATTAAAGAAATTTCAAATCTTAATCCAACAATTAGTGACGATATTCGCTATGTGATAAATAAAAACAAAGACATTAAAGACCTTGTTGTAGTTCACAACTTATCAGAAAGCAAACTATTAAAATCTATTGAGCTTGGAGGCCTTGTTGTGCCTTCTATTGCAATTACAAAAGACTCAATAGGCCACGATAATTTTGGAGATATAAGCTTAATTTTCAAAAGTGATACAATAAATCCATATAACAGTGAAAACAAAGTATTTGCTTCAGATGTTTATTCAAAGCGTTTTCCTAAAGTTGTTACAAAATTTAACGAAAATACAAGCAAGGCAATTTATAAAAAATTTGAGCCAGCTATGAAGAAGTTGCAAAGAATAGAGTCTACTTCTTCCCTTGAGCAGTATCTTGAAAACACTTCTCTAGCGAACACCGTTGACTATTTTAGTCGTCAAGACTATGTTAAATTGCAATATTTAGAAGATTCTGGGATAGAATTTGAGCCAGTTTATAAACTTTACGAAGTTGATAGTCTCGATAGAGCAGTTTATGAAATGCTCATAGAAAAATATTCTAAAGTTATAACAAATGAGCAAGAAGTTGACTTTGACTATGTAAACGAAACAATTTTGCCAGATGTTGCAGAAGTTCTAAAACAAGAATATCTTAAAATGGCTGAAGAAGGCTCTTTTGAAGCTATTAAAAAATCATACAGAAATAGAGCCGAAACTATTAAAGACAACTTGTATTTTAATAAAGTTGACAGCTATATTTACAACGCAAAAAAATACTTAGAGCTAAAAGGCACAAAAGTTATTGACGAACGCTCAACCATAGACAAAATAAATAATCTTACAAAAGGCAAAGAAAAATCAATAAATACTTATGTTTATGATTTTCTAAAAAAATACGACGAAGGCTCATATTTTAGAAACAATAGAGATTTTTACGACAGATATGGAAACCAAAGAAGCTTTAACCAACTACACGAAGAATTAACTCTTGAAAGCTTGCTTGACTATATGACCGGAACTGTTCAAGACACTGAAGGTTATAACTATGGAGTTGGAAATATCAGAAGTTTACTCTCAAAACAATTTGATTCTTTGCAAGAGATAAAAGCATACAAAGATAAAATTCTTCCGGAAGAGCAAATGCAAAAATTCAAAGAGGCTTCAAGCAATATTTTTGACGCATTATGCAGTAAAATTCACGACGATTATTCAATAGCTGCCGATATGCTTCACGATATGGCTGCAAGTTCTAGGTCGGATTATGCTATAAAATATGTCTTCAAGGACTACAATCAAGCAGAGCCTTCGCAACAGTTAATTGAAGAAATTAAAGAGTTCTTTAACACTCTCAAAGATTATCCAACAAACTATTTTGAAGCAAAGCCTCAAAGGGTTGTAGAATTTGACGAGGTTGCCGAAGTTATAGCTCCAGTTGACACAAATCCAGAAATTATAAAATACTTTACAGATAAAGGTATAAAAGTTGAGTTGTATGACGAACAAACATCAACAAGAAGCTCTTTGATTAAAAATCTACCAGACGACATTAAATTTGTTTTATCTAAAGGACAAATTAAAAAAGAATCCGCAAAAGCTTCTCGTATGAAGGTTTATAACAAAACTGAAGCTGAACAAGCTATAAATGATATTTTAGCAGACGCACACACAGACAATTATATATTTACAAGCTTAAAAGGTGCTAAAAAATCCGAAATAGTCGACAAGCTTTGGATTGCACTAAACTCTAAAGACGAAGGCTATCGAAGCAAAATAGCTTTAGATGTTGCTAACTTCTTAATTGAAAATGCTGTTGCTGAAAATATCTACGAAACAGACAATGGAGTTTATGAAGACGCTCTAAAAACAGTTAAAGATATAAGTCAGTATAAAAAGAATATTGATTTAACCGGGATTAAAGGCGAAATTAAATACAAATACGATACCAAAGGTGCAGCTGTAATTTTTAGAGAGTGGAATGGTCGAAATGGAAATAAAGGCCTTAATATTGGAGATGTAGTTGCTGAATTAAGGTCGCAAGGTTATTCAATCAGCGAAGATATATGGAACGACGCAGACCAGTTCTTTGCAATAATGAACTTGTATGACAATGCTAAATCAGCTCTAAAAAAACAATCTACTCAATATATGAAAGACCTTGCAAGTGCTGAAGAGCTAAAGAAATTAAAACAAGATATTGCTAGAGATGTTCTTCTTGCGTTCGATAAGTATGGGAATAAAACTAAATTTTCTAAAACTATTGAAAAATATCAAAGAAAAATTGCTTCACTTACAGAACAGTTGAGAGACACAAAAGAAAGAAATAAAGCAATAAATAATTTGTTTGAAACTGTTGATAGAGTCAAGGCACTTGAAAAATATAAATCTGCAGATGTTGAACTTGCTCCAGAAGTTACCAAATTTATCAATTTGTTGAAAAAAATCAAAACTTGGCGTGGAAACCTTGCTAATAATGTTCGTGAAATAATGAACACTTATTCTCAAGATATAGACGGCAAAAAGTTATATGAGTTGATAGCAAATGAAGCTGACGGAATAGCAAATCCAACCGCAAAGCTTATTGAAGATATTGCAAGAAATCGTGGCGAATTGACAACTACAGAATTAAAGAATCTTGATGTTATATTAAGGAACTTTATTCATAATGTTAAAAATTATGACAGGGTGTTCTTTGAAGGAAGAAATCAAAGCGACACAGAACTTGCAACAAAAGCTATAGAAGAAACTCGCAAAGCTGTAAAAGTAAAAGACGAAGGATTTTTAGGTGCTTTATCTAAATTTTCTCGTTGGCTTCAAGCTCCGGTATGGCGTTTTGAAAGATTAAGCTCGTATAAAAAAGACGGAATAATGACAAAAGTCTTTAGGGAGCTTCAAGCTGGAAATGATAAAAAGGCTTTATTAAGAAAACAAATATACCAGCACTATGAAAAATTCTTCAAAGAAAATAAAAAGGTTATGAATCAATGGCGAAACCAAACTATCGAAATTGACGGTGTTAAATTATCAAAAGGCCAAATGATTAGCTTGTATATGTTGTCTTTGAGAAAGCAAGCTGAATATCACTTATTTTCTAACGAAGCACACGACTCTGGCGTTGTAAGAATTAGCAACGAAAACTACGCAGCTAAACACGAGTTTAGAAGTGCCTTACAGAAAGGCGAAGACTTTACAATTACTCGAGAAACAATTACAAAAATCGAAAACCAGTTGACAGATGTTGATAGACAATACATAGACTTGACAAGGCAGTTTTTTGACGAAATTGCAAGAAACGCAAAGTATGAGACAGATATGGCGTTGTTCGGCGTTTCAAATGTTGGCGAAGAGAACTATATTCCTATTCGTGTAGCTGACGACCAAATTTATAAACAACTTGGTAACGAAACAATGAATTTTAACGACTTATTCTCTGTTTATTCGCCTTCGTTTAATAAAGATGTTAAACCTAACTCCAAAAACAAAATTGTTGTCGAAAACATACTCGATATTGTAAATAGACACGCTAGTCAAATGTCTGCTTATTATGGACTTGCAGTTCCAGTGAAATCATTTAATAGAATTTTTAATAAAAAATTAGCAGACGGCACTAAATTACGCACTGAAATAGCAAAAGTTGACTCTTCCTTTGAGAAGTATGTCGGCAAGCTATTATCAGACTTGCAAGGCAATATAAAAGAGCGTAGTGGCGTGGATAAGCTTGTAAGCAAGCTACGAGGGTGGGGAGCTAGAGCAGCTTTAGGATTAAACCTTAAAGTTTTAGCAAGTCAGTTTGTATCTCTTCCAGCAGCTGCTGGCGTTGGGGTAAAATATAGAAATCTTATGAAAGGCTTTGCTATGGCAATCGCCAGAAAGACAGATTTTGATAAATTAACTACTTATGCCCCTATGCTTTGGGAAAGATTTAACGAAGGAAGCACTGTTGATGTAGGACTTCTTAAAGAAGCTAAAGGTGTTCTTGGTAAAATTGATATGTGGACGGACTTGACAACTGCTCCTATCGGCAAAATAGACGAGTTTGTTTGTGGTGCTGTTTGGAACGCTTGTATTGAGCAAACCAAAAACAATCCTAGCTATGAAAATTATAGCGAAGAACACTATAAAGCTGCAGCTAAACTTACAGAAGAAGCAGTTATTAAAACGCAAGCCAACTACACAGCTCTTTATAGGCCAGAAATTTTGAGAGAACAAAACTCTTTCTTACAATTAAGCACAATGTTTATGTCAGAGCCTTTACAACAATTTTCGCTTTTAACAAGTGCTGTTGATAAAATAAGAGTGGCAAAATTACAACTCAAACAAGCTACAGACGCTCAATCAATAGCAGAAGCAAAAGAATTATTAAAGACAGCTAAAGTAGAAGCTGCACACGCTATATCTACGGTAGTTGTTGATACAATTATATTAACTTTAATTGCACAAGCGTTCCGTTGGCTAAAGGGAAATGGCGACGATGACGAAGATAAAGTTCAGTCAATAATTCAAGATTTTGCAGAAAACTATATCGGTATGTTGCCTTTTGTAAAAGATGTTTATTCTTATTTGCAAGGATATGATGTTACAAACTTTGCAACAAGTGGACTAACAAATATAGGACAAGCGTTAAAGGAAATGTATAATGTTGTTGACTTGCTGGCTTCTGGAAAAGCTTACGACCAAGCAGAAATAAACGGTAAACTTCGTAAAGTTCTTTTAGGTATAACACAAATGACTGGTATTCCACTTCGCAATCTGGAAACATACTGCAAAGGTATAATTGAAAAGTTTTCTCCAGAAGGCGTATATAAATACGAAAAATTCTTCTATGACGGCACAACAAGCAGCTATATGAAAGAATTAACAAAAGCTATCGAAGACGGCGACGACAATTTGGCTGACACTATTTTAGATAGCTTCTTAACGGAAGAAAAAATCCCGGTAAAAGATAAAGCTTTGAGAGATACTCTTAAAGAATTATATACTCAAGGTTACAGTGTATTCCCTCGAACTGTAGGTAAGACTATTACTATAAACGGAGAGCAAATTGCTCTAACAAATTCTCAAAGAGCAAGATTTAGAGAAGTTTATCAAGACGCAAACAAAGTTATTAAGACTTTGGTAAATTCCAGCCAGTATAAAAAAGTTAGTGCTGAAATACAAGCAAAATCAATAAATGCTATATATGACTACTATTATGATTTAGCTATGGAAGATTTAGCCGGCGAAGATGTAGTAAGCGAAAAAGATAGACTATTCTATACAGCTATACCTATTGAGGAGCTTGTGTTGATTATTCAACAAGCGAGAGCGATTGAATCCGATAAAGATAAAAACGGCAAAACAGTGGCCGGCTCAAAAAAGAAGAAGGTGCAAGCCTTTGTTGCTAAACAAAACTTAACTGCAGCAGAAAAATATCTTGTTATGGGCTATCTAGGCTACAAAAACGCCGTTGGCGAAAATAAAGTTAAAAGTTATATTCAAAGACTAAACTTAACCAAATCAGAGAAAGAAACACTACTAAAGTATTGTGGATATGAAACAACAAAAAAGGCAAGGCGTTAAAACCTTGTCTTTTTTACTTAAATACATAATCCAAAATGATAAAGTCTTTAGTAAAGTAAATGTTCGGATTATGTGATAATGGCGGAGAGTTAGGGATTCGAACCCCAGATACCTTGCAGTATAACGGTTTTCAAGACCGCCGCTTTCGACCACTCAGCCAACTCTCCATGGTTATTTTTTGCAATGTTTTTGGTTTGCACTAAAACTAAACGAGTATATTTTAACACAATAATACCACTTTTGCAACAACTTTTTTGTTTTTTGAGAAAATATGTGCAAACGCCACCAAACGCAAAACAAAAATTGCCACATTGCACAAATGCATATAGACAAATGGCTTATAATGTGGTATTATGATAGTGTGGTTTATAATTTAAGCATTAAACGAACAAGCTGTTCTTTAACAAATTGTTGCGCCAAAGTTTAAACAAATGCAAATTGTTATAAATAGGCATACAATAAAACTTTTAAACTTTAAAACTTGATGGCTCAAATTGTGAATTTTTAAGTTTTGTTAGTCCACTACTTTTGTGATAATAACAATCTAATGTTAGTTGGAGCTATAAACTAAATAACTTGTGGATAATTTAAAAGACAAACTTCGTGACAACAATACAATTTTTTGTTGTCTGGCAAATAAAATTAGTAAAATCTAAATCAATAACCAAATGCAATGGTAGCATTACAATTTCACAATACTTGTTGTTGATAAATTGCATTATGATTAGCTCATATCTTATAAAACTTAACTAAATTGAAGCAAATCAATTTAGTTCGATTGCTTAAATAACTTGACAATTCAAAACAATAAATTGTTGATAAATGACAATAATACATCGTTTTATTTTACAATAAATTAAAGCAAACGCGTCTGTTTGTTCAGGAGAAAATATGAAAAATCAAAAAGACAATGAAATAGTTGATAGTGAAAATTTTTTGAAACAAAAATTTAAAATTGAACATTCATCATTATGTGGAAATGTATTTATAAAAAAAGCGCAAAAAAATTTTGTCATAAAATTTGGAATTGAAACTTTTGGTTCAAAAATGCACAAAATTGAATTGTTTGATGAAGGCAACCCTTTTGATTCAGCCTCATATATTAAATATCAAATTCATAAAGATGGGATTTTTATTTGTTATTTCCAAACAAACTTTAACTATCAAGGTTTGGGGCTTGGAAAGTATGTTTACCAACTTGCGCAAGCGCACGCCGATTTGTTAAAGCTTACACGTTCCGAAGGATTGATTAGTCCAATTGGCAGGATTAAAGGTGTTGACACGGACAGTGACTATCACGCTGAAAAAGAAATGGATTTTTTGTTACTTTTGTATCACGCATTGGGTAACAAAATTGACAAAATTGATGACCATGAATTTTCTATGTATGTGTTCAGTAACAAGTGGGAACAAGGTCAAAAATACGCAAAACTTAATGACGAACAAAAGGATTTTGTTGAAAGCATTGTTGAATATGAAAAAGAACTTGACAAAAAAAGCACAAAAAACGAATCAGATAACTTAAAAAAATAATCATTGTCATATTGATGATTTGCTCGTTTACAAAAATTTTTGATAGCTAACAATTTATTTTGACATAACAGCAAATGGTGATATACTTAAAAAGTTTACAACGAAACTAGACATCTCATATAACTTATGAAATGCCGTCAAAACATCATTTTTAAATTTATAATATTATTTTAGGAGAATGAATTATGACAATTAAGCAGCCATACTTTATGTCAAATGAAGATTGGTGGACACGTGATGAAGAAAAAGATATAATTGTTTTGTCTAAAAACGCACCAAAAACGCAAAAAATAATAAACAGCTACCGTAATTATTTAAGACAACACAACGTCGCTAAAATGGCACGTGGAAATTTAAAAATGGAATTTAATGTTGATGATAACAAGCAATTTGAAAAATTTATGAATGATATGACAGACAAACAAAACCATTGAAGTAAACAAAAGGAGTTTATAGTATGTTACAAGAAAGGCCATATTTTATGTCAAACAAGGAATGGTATACTCACGATGACAAGCACAACAAGTTTGTGTTGACAGACAAAGCACCTGAAGAGGCTCGTAAAAGCTACGAAAAGTTTTACAATGAATACCACTATGACGCATTTGATTATGGCATTTTAAAGGAAGTTAAAAAAATTATATATAAAGAGGCAATTGAGAAAGGGAAAACCCCAGAGGAAGCAAAAAAAGAAGCTGATGATTGGTGGAAGTTTATAACAGAAGAATAGCACGCAAGCAAACAACACAAAAAAAGCACTTTTAGTAGTGCTTTTTTGATACATATTTTTATTAAAGTGATAAGTCTTCATCTTCACTA
>ERZ808252.363-NODE-363-length-45844-cov-7.453493_pt1 | contig 45844 bp, 45 predicted proteins | sample MGYA00521242_ERZ808252 | MGnify/ENA primary metagenome ERZ808252 (study PRJEB31516, sample SAMN03275581) | gut metagenome | biome: mammalia-associated habitat; material: feces | host: Papio cynocephalus | place: Kenya | collected 2012-08-07 ...
TACCAGCTAAAATGAGCGTATCCGGTTTTGTCGGGTTTCTGAAAGGGAAAAGCAGCCTGCAAATATATGGAGCTTGGAGCAACATCAAGTACAAGTATCGTAACCGTGAATTTTGGTGAAAAGGATATAGATGTTAGATTTTTTTATTATATCCATAAAAAAATGGCATCTACCGTTAATATATATATTTTTTTAAAAGATAGGGATAATTTTTAGCACGAGCATCTATTTGATTAGGTGGTATTGGTTTTCTATCTTTTCGTGTGTATAAATATCTTTTATTGATTTCATCGGCTAATTCCCGAGTCGTCATAGGTCTGCTGTTTTCTTTTAAAATCAACAGCATTACTTTGTGCAAAGTGATATTAAACATGAATCTCTCTCTCCGCCGTTTGCGATTGTGTCGTTTTTATCAGAAACCTTGGCCGGACGCGGCGATGTCGGCGTCCCAACGCATCAACATCAGCTCCGTTTGTTCCGGCGACAACGGGCGCGAAAACAGGTATCCCTGAATCACGTCGCATCCCAAATCTTTCAGAATCTCGAAATTCTGGCGGTTTTCGACGCCTTCGGCCAACACGGACAGGTTCAGCGCGTGCGCCATGACGATCGTCGCGCGCACGATTTCCATATTTTTCTTTTCATTCAATTCCAAAACGAACGACCGGTCGATTTTCAGCTTTTTCAGCGGAAAACTGCGCAGCACGCTCAGCGACGAATACCCCGTGCCGAAATCGTCCAAAGCGCACCGGATGTTGTTGTCCAACAGGTTTTGAATGATCCTCTGCGCGTTTTTCGGATCGTACATCGCGGAACTTTCCGTCAGTTCCAATTCCAGCAGATAGGGCGGCAGGCCGCTTTCATCCAACGCCTTGTCCACCATACACAGCAGCTGCGTTTCGTTGTGGAACTGGCGGCCGGAAATGTTCACGGCGACCGGCACGCGGCACAACCCCATGGAATACCATTTCTGGTTCCATTTGCAGGCTTGATCCAAAATCGTTTCCGTCAGCGAATCGATCATGCCGTATTCTTCGGCTTCAGGGATGAATTCGGACGGCGGGATCAGCACGCCGTCGGCCGTGCGCCACCGCGCCAAAGCCTCCAACCCGATGATATGGCCGGTTTTGATTTCCACCTGCGGCTGGAAAAACGCGTTGATTTCGCCGTTTTCGATCGCGTTTTTCAAATTGCGGCGCATATTCATGCTGACCGCCGCTTTCAGCGACAAATCCGTGCTATATACGCGCATCGAACTTTTTTCGTCCGACCGGACTTGACGCAACGCCAGATCGGCGTGGGAAATCAGCTCCTGCAAATCTTCGCCGTCCTGCGGACAGAAACAGACGCCGATGCTGACCGTCAAATCGAATTCCAGATCGTCGATAAAGATCGGGCGGCTGAAGCTACGCAAAATCGCGTCAATCTTTTTTTCCACCCCCAGCGTGAATTCCAGCCCCGTCACCAAAACGGTGAAGTGGTGGCCGCTGGTTTGCGCCAGAAAATCGTTTTCCGACAAATTGGAACGGATGCGTTCCGCGATGCCGGCGGCGATTTTCGCGCTGAGCCCTTGATCCGAAACGGCGTTCAGTTGCCCCAAACTGTCCGGCGCGATCGACAACACGGCAATCTGCGTTTGCGACACTTTTGCCTGTTCCAGCGCGGTATGGAACTTGTCCGTCAGATAGGCGTAATTTTCAATGCCCGTATTGATATCGTGATAGGCCAGCCAGCGTAGCTCCTCCTCTTTTTTATAAAAAGGCGTGATGTCGCGGAACAGGCAGATGAAAATCGCGTCCTTTTGCATCATGTCGATTTCAAAACGCACGGCGTCGCCGTTTTCGCGCGGCAGACTGACATTGACGGAAATCTTGTCCTTCAGCGACGACAGCAGCATATGCGACCGCAACGTGTCGGAAACGTCCTCGGGCAACAAGGAAAAGATCGTCCGTTCACTGACATCGGCAGGGGTGCAGTTCAGTATTTTGATCAAGGACGGCGAAAACGACAGAATCTTCCCCTGCCGGTCGAAAGCGGCCACGCCTTCGTGAACGTTTTCCAAAACGACGGCGTTGAAATAATCCTTTTTCTTTTCGTTGGTGACGTCCAGCCAGAACCCTTTCCAAACAACGGCACCGCCGCGCTGTTTTTTGGGGACGGCGGAACCGACGAACCACTTCGTTTCACCCGAATGTAAAACGGCGCAAAACTGTTCGTCCGACGCTTTCATATCCGTTTCCGACGCTTTGATCGCGCGCGCCAGCTTTTCCTTGTCCGCCCAATGCACGATGTCGGGGCATCCCTCGGCGTCCGTGACGATTTTGTCAAACGGCGAAAAATCCAACGCGTCCAAATCCTTGGTGTCGGGAAATTCGTAAGAATACTTGCCCGCCGCCGATTTTTTCCGGATAAAGGCGATAAAGGGAAGATTTTTCACCACGTTCGCGTACGAAAAGGCCGTTTTTTTGTCAGTCATGCACACCCCTGTAAAAAAATTCCGCTTATTTTAACATCTAAACCGGCGTCAGGCAAGGGCGGAGAAAGCGCGACACTTCAAAGCGGCTTGTTTTTTAAAGCGAAACGGCGCGAAAAGGAATAAATCTCTTGACGAACGGGGTGAAAAAAGATTAGTTATTCATATCAACCCTGTTGGGGCGTAGCCAAGCGGTAAGGCAACGGACTTTGACTCCGTCATTCGCTGGTTCGAGTCCAGCCGCCCCAGCCAACTTTAAGCCGTCTTTTCGACGGCTTTTTTCATATCTGGAAAAGTCGTTTTTCGGTGGCGGAGCGGCGGCATAAAAAAACCGTCCTGAATGCAGGACGGTTTTTTTTGAAGATCGAAGCGATCAAGCCTTGACGGCCGCTTTTTCGGCGGAGCCTTTGATGCGTTTTTTCAAACGCTTGGCTTCGCAGGACAGCTTGCCGTTCGGCGTGGACAGCAGGAACGCGTCCAATCCGCCGTTGTGTTCGATCGTCCGCAAACCACGCGAGGACAGGCGCAACGTCACGGTCGTTCCCAACGTTTCGCTCAGCAAAGAAACAACCTGCAGATTCGGCAAAAACCGACGGCGGGTTTTGTTGTTCGCATGGGAAACGTTATTGCCCGACTGGGCGCCTTTTCCTGTAATAATGCAACGTTTTGCCATAACACAATTCCTTTAAACGAAAAACCAGAGCCTTTCTTTTAGCTTTAAACGGCCGCGCCGTCAAGTCAAATCTGGTGTTTCAGGGTTAAAAAGTTCCGTTTCGCCGTTGATTTCAACGTCCGCCGTTTGTTTTCAAAGCCGTTCGTCGGGTGATCGGGGAGGGGGCGGACGTTTTTGCGGCGGCCGTGTTCGCGTTTTGCGGTTCGGTCAGCGTCAGAAAATGCTTTTTGAAATCGACGGCCAGCTGTTCGGGCGTTTTCAACGGGCTGAGGATGATCAGGTCTTTGCCTTTGTCCGCGCGTCCCGATCCGGCGTTTTGCGCAAACCCGAACGTGATCGGCGTCGTCAAGTCGCACGCCGTCAGCTTCGGGGCGAAGTCCGCGTCTTGCATCAAAAGGCTCAGCATTTTTTCCGCCGTTTCCGTCCGTTTGTTTAAAACGCTTTGGGAAACGGGCGAGCGCATGGCGTCCTCGTACCGCGCGTCGGGGCGGAAAAACACGGCTTTGCTGTAAAAATCTGGGTCTTTGTCGTATCCGTCGAACGAAAACATTTCGCGGCCGTCGGCGCAATAAAAGTGGTGCGCGGCGATTTTTCCGGCGTCGCCGTTTGTCGGGGATTTAAAAGCTTTTTCGATGTTGTCGGCCAAGTTTTTCGCCCGATACATCGCGCCGGCCGCGCCGTTTTCCCTGCGGCTGTCGAACACGCCGTAAGCGTTGCGGACGGACATATGTTCGCCGGCGGCCGGATGTTTTTTTCCGGTCAGCTTTTCATACAGGCGGCCGTACGCGTCCAACGCCCGCATCGTGACGGAGGTGACATAGGCGAATTTTCCGGAACGGAGCGTTTTGGCGATCCGTTCGTCCGGCAGCTGACTGTCGATGCCCATGCCGACGGTGTGGGATTTGAACGCGGCGACGATGTCCAGCTTTTTACCGGACAGGGTTTTGTCGATGAATTTGACGGCGGCTTCCTCGCGGCCTTTTTTCACATTGTCGGCATATATTTCCGGATGCAGGAAACGCGGCGGATTTTCGATTTCCTTGTGATAGTCGCATTCATAGTTGCGCGCCAGTTTGAAATTGGCGGCGTAGCCGCGCATTCCGGCCAAAACACATTCACCTTCGCTTTTTCCGGCCGCTTTGGCGATGGCGTAAGACCGCATCGCGCGGGCGTACATCCCCTGCGTCGATTCGCGGATGAACACGGCGTGCGCCTGCGGGTTGTTGTTGCGGATCTCGAACATATACTGGCACGACGCCATTTCGGCGGCCGATTCGTTCAAACGGTCGTCCAGAATATCCTCGGCCAAGGACAGCCCGCCTTTATATTTATCGACGCCGTCGTGTTTGAATTGATACTGGTGCTGAAATTCATGAACGAACGTTTTGGCCGTCCGGTATCCCGTTCCCATTTGTTTGGAAAGCAGGATGCGCGATCCGTTGCAGCTGCCGTAACATCCGGTCCCGCTTTCAAAAGCCAAAACGGGACGGTCGGCGAGGGGCAGGGCGCGAATTTTTTTCAGCTGGGTCGGGCTTTCAACGACTTTGGACAGGATTTCGGCCAAATCTCGCTTTTCGTCGGGCGTTCCCTCGACGGGCAGAAAGTCGTCTTTGCCGTCGCCAAAGCGCAATATGCTTTGTTTGTCGTTATCCGGATGCGTTTCGACGCGCACTTTGTCCGTCGGCTGAAAAGCCCCTTTGAAATCCGCGCTGAATATCCGGTTTAAAAAGCTCATAGGTCGCCCCGTCTAATTTTTTGTCTAAAATCATTGTAGCAGAAAGGAAAAAAGCCGCAATAAAAAAAAGAGCCTCGAAAGAGGCTCTTTTTCCATTTGTTCGGACAAACCGGACGATCAGAAACCGCCCATGCCGCCCATTCCGCCCATGCCGCCCATTCCGGCGTCGGCGCCGCCGTGGCAGGCGCATTTTTCTTCGGGCTTGTCGGCGACCATGGCTTCGGTCGTGATCAGCAATCCGGCGATCGACGACGCGCTTTCCAAAGACGTGCGGACAACCTTGGTCGGGTCGATGATGCCGGCTTCAAACATATCGACGTATTCGCCGGTCTGCGCGTTGTACCCGATATTGGTCTTTTCGCCTTCCAGCAACTTGCCGGCGATGACGGCGCCGTCTTCACCCGCGTTCGCGGCGATCTGACGGACGGGCGCCTGCAAAGCGCGGCGGATGATGTCAACGCCGACGCGCTGGTCGTCGTTGGCGGGTTTGACCGCGTCCAGACATTTCACGGCGTACAGCAACGCGGTGCCGCCGCCCGTGACGATGCCTTCTTCGACCGCGGCGCGCGTGGCGTGCAAAGCGTCGTCAACGCGGTCTTTCTTTTCTTTCACTTCGACTTCGGACGCGCCGCCGACTTTGATCACCGCGACGCCGCCGGACAATTTGGCCAAGCGTTCCTGCAGTTTTTCCTTGTCGTATTCGGACGTCGTCGTTTCGATCTGTTTTTTGATCTGCGCGCAACGGGCGGAGATTTCGTCTTTCGCGCCGGCGCCGTCAACGATCGTCGTGTTGTCTTTGGTGATGGACACTTTTTTCGCCGTTCCCAGCATATCCAGCGTCACGTCTTCCAGCTTGATGCCCAAATCGGCCGAGATCACCTGACCTTTGGTCAGAATGGCGATGTCTTCCAGCATGGCTTTGCGGCGGTCGCCGAATCCGGGGGCTTTGACGGCGGCGACTTTCAATCCGCCGCGCAGTTTGTTGACAACCAGCGTGGCCAAAGCTTCGCCTTCAACGTCTTCCGCGATGATCAGCAACGGACGCGCGGACTGGACGACGGCTTCCAACACCGGCAGCATGGACTGCAGGTTGGACAGCTTGGCTTCGTGGATCAGGATGTACGGATTTTCCAGTTCGCAGGTCATCTTTTCCGCGTTCGTCACGAAATACGGGGACAGATAGCCGCGGTCGAACTGCATTCCTTCGACGACTTCCAGTTCGGTGTTCAATCCTTTGGCATCTTCAACGGTGATGACGCCTTCGTTGCCGACTTTTTCCATCGCGTCGGCCAGATATTTGCCGATCGAGCTGTCGCCGTTGGCGGAAATCGTTCCGACCTGCGCGACTTCGGCGGTCGTGGAAACCTTGCGCGAACGGGCTTTGACATCTTTGACGACGGCTTCAACGGCCATGTCGATGCCGCGGCGCAGATCCATCGGGTTCATGCCGGCGGCGACGGCCTTGCAGCCTTCGCGGACGATGGCCTGAGCCAGAACCGTGGCGGACGTGGTACCGTCACCGGCGACGTCGGCCGTTTTGGACGCGGCTTCTTTGATGATCTGGGCGCCCATGTTTTCAAATTTGTTGGCCAGTTCGATTTCCTTGGCGACGGAAACGCCGTCCTTGGTGATCTTCGGCGCGCCGAAAGATTTGGACAGAACGACGTTGCGGCCTTTGGGACCCAGCGTCACTTTAACGGTGTCAGCCAGAATATCGACCCCGCGCAACATCGCGTTGCGGGCGTCGGTGGAAAATTTGACTTCCTTAGCAGCCATAGTAAAAACCTTCCTTTTAAAACAAAACCTGTAGAGGGGATGACGTCGGGATTATTCCAAAATGCCCAGAACGTCGGCTTCTTTCATGATCAACAGTTCTTCGCCGTCGATTTTGACTTCGGTTCCCGACCATTTGCCGAACAAAACCTGATCGCCGACTTTCAACGTCATGGGGATCGTTTTGCCCTGTTCGTCGCGTCCGCCCGTTCCGACGGCGATGACTTCGCCCTTGGACGGCTTTTCTTTCGCGGTGTCGGGAATGATGATGCCGCCGGCGGTTTTTGTGTCTTCCGCGGTGCGTTTAACCAGAATGCGGTCGAATAACGGTTTGAATTTCATGATAAAACCCTTTTGAAAAGTAAAAACCATAGTCGAGGCGAACGGATGTTTTGGCACTCCCGCCCGTCGAGTGCTAACAAGATAGGATCGCGGATTCGGGTTGTCAAGAGGGGCGGCGCAAATTTTCACACGGATATGAAAAAAGCCCCGAAAACGGGGCTTTTTGAAAAGGTCGAACCGGATCACCGGCCGTACATTCCGCGGCCGGGGAAATACGCGCCGTTGATGATCGCTTGCTGAACCATTTTCTGATTTTCTTTTTTCATCAGGTTGGATTCCAGTTTTTTCAGCGCGGTCTGCGCGTGTTTCAAATCGACATAGTCGCGGGTCGAAAACAGTTCCTTGGGGTTTTGCGGCGTACCCGCCATTTTGGCGCCGACCTTGGACGCCATATAGGCCATGCCCGCGCCGGCGACGCAATGGCTCAAATCGGGGTCAATCGTCGCGGCGACGACCATGGCGGCGGCGAGAATGCCCATTTTCGTCGTCGTTTCGCGCGAATGTTCGCCGGCTTTGACGTTGCCGTAATAAGCCAGCTTGTCCTTGATGCCGAAACCTTTCATTTCCTTTTCGACTTCCTTGCGTTTCGCGTGAACGTCGTCGGCTTTGATGTCATCCCATTCCGAACGTTTGGCGTAATCGGACAGTGTTTTGTGCGATTCGATGATCGTGTCCAAACGCGTCATCGACACGGCGTTCGTCAGATATTTGTTCAGCAGGGCGGCGGATTTGGATGTTTTTTCCGCAGTTTCAGATTTGTTTTCCAAGCTTAAAGCCATAGTGACCTCCGAATCATTTTTTTTAGTGATAAGGATAATAGTCTTTTTGAAAATTTTGTCAATAATTTTCAGAAACGTTCTAAGGCGTGTTCCGTTTCGCGGCGGCTGCGTTCGCCATATCTTCGGCGGCGCGGTAGCGGCGGTTGATTTTGTCGCGCATGGAATTGATCAGCTTTTCCGCGTCCATGGCGGCGGTTTGATATTCCTTTTCCAGCTGCGACCGCAGGAACATCAGGACGCTTTGCCCGACGACCTTGACATCGCGGATGTAAAAACCGGTCGGCGTTTCGCGCAGGGCGAACATCAGCTCCAACGTGTTTTCGTCCGGTTTCGCCGTGTCGGCGGCGTTTTTGCCGTCGGCGGCGGGCAGCCGGAATTTGCCGTTCGTGTCAACGGCGACCTTTAACAGAATGTCGCGGCCGGACGGCTTTTTGTCGGTGACTTTCAGCTTCGCGTCGCTCAAGTCCCAGGAGGTCGTTCCGTACATGACGACGAAATAGTCGAAGAACAGGAATTTCAAATCGGCCTGCTGCTTCGGCGTCAATTCGCGCCAATACCGCCCCATGGCCAGACGCGGCATTTCGTTTTGGTCGAACACTTCGGCGGCCAGACGGCGCAGTCCGACGTAACGGGGCTTTGTTTCCTGTTCGGACAAAACGCGGATCAACCGGTATCCCCGATCAATCAGCCAGCTTTCGGGCGACGGCGCGGCGGTCGTTTGCGCGCGCGCAACGGGGCACAGCGGCAACGCCGCCAGCAGGAAAATCACGATTTTTTTCAAATTCTTCATCATTGCCGCATCAAAAGCCGTTAGTCCTCAAAAACACTATACACGACTTTGCCTTTTCAGGTATATTAAAAACGTTGGCCGCTTTTCAAATTTTATGGATGACACGGATGCCGATGCGCTTGATTTGTTTGTTTTTTATCGCTTTTCTGACCTTTTTCCGAACCGTTCCGGCGCGGGCGGGGACGACGCTGGAGCGGATAAAGCAAACGGGAGTCGTGCGCTGCGGGGCGCGGACGGCGGCCGACGCCTACGCCTATCGCGCGGACGGGGAATGGCGCGGCATCGACGTTGAAATCTGCCGTCTGGTCGCCTCGGCGGTGCTGGGGCGCGAAGAGGCGGTCGCGATCGTTCCGGTCAATCGCGAAGAGGGGATCGCTTTGCTGCGCGACGGCAAAATCGACGTGTTGAACGCCGCGACGCCGATCACGATGCGCAACGATTTGGAAACCGACGCCGCTTTTCCCGCCGTGTTTTACTATTCCGCGCTGGCGTTCATCGGGCATTACAAACCGGACGCCACGTCGATGAAGGATTGGCAGGGGGCGAAAGTGTGTGTCGAAAACACGCCGTTTTTGACGCAAAACCTGCAGGATTACAATACCCGCCACGGGCTGGATCTGCGGGTGATGAAAACGCCGACCCTGACCCGCGCGAAGGAATTGCTGTACCTGAAACGGTGCGATCTGGTGTTCGCGCGTTTGGAAACGCTGCATTCGGATTACTTTAAAAACGCGCCGGACGGTGTCGATCTGGCCGTTTTGCCGGAAATCGTGCGCACCTATCCGGCCGGTCCCGTCATTCGCGACGACGACAGGGAGTTTTTCAAGCTGGTGCGCTGGCTGGTTCACGGCGTCGTCAAGGCGGAGGAAAAAGGCGTTTCGTCCCAAACGATCGAGGATTTCCAAAACACGGACGATCCGGAAATCAAAAACCTGCTGGATAAAAACAAAGCGACGGCGGCCAAGCTGGGCGTGGATGAAAACTGGCTGTACCGCGCTTTGTCCGAACGGGGGAATTACGGCGAAATCTATCGCCGCGGGCTGGGGGACAGGTCGGTTCTGAAACTGAACCGGTCGGCCAACAGATTGAAACGGGACGGCGGATTGATCGAATCGCCCGATTTTGAAAAATAGGGGGAAAGAAAATGAAAAAAACGGTTCTTTGGGCTTTGTCTTCCTTGTTTTGTTCAACCGCGTTCGCCGCGGACATTCCGGCGCAGTCGAAAATTTCCGCCGTGACCGTGTTCCCCGATCGCGCCGACGTTTCCCGTTCGGGGGCGGCGCAAATTCCGGCCGGAAAGCACACGTTGGTGTTTGATAACCTGCCGTTCGGCCTGATGACGGATTCGTTGCGCGTTTCGGGCAAGGGGGCGTTCACGATCGGATCGGTGGAAACGAAAATCGTTTACACGTCCGAACCGGTCGTTGCACAGGAAAAATCCGTTCAGGAAAAGATCGTCGCCCTGCGCGACGAGCGGCGGTTCATCGAATCGCAGATCAAGGCCGCCGACACGGGCAAGGCTTTTCTGGAAAACCTGACGCGGGCGGACGTGACGCCGCGCGGGAACGAAGACCGCCAAACGCCCGCGCCCGCCGTGTGGAAAACCGCGTGGCAGACGATTCAAAACGGGATGAACGCGCTGGGGCGGGAATCCATTGAACAGCAAATCAAACTGCGTTCGATCGACGCGGAAACGGCCGCGTTGCAAAACCGGTTGCGGATGATTGCAACGGGGCGCAAAAGCTACAAACAGGTGCGCGTCAACGTTGAAACGGCCGCGCCCGTCAACGCCGGCGTCGTTTTGCAATACCGCATTTCCGGCGCGCGCTGGAACCCGTTGTACGAAGCGCGGCTGAATTCCGATTCCGAAACGGTTGATCTCGTCCAATACGGCAACATTTCCCAAAACACGGGCGAAGATTGGGACAACGTCGCGCTGACGCTCTCCACCGCGCGGCCGTCGGCGACGATGCGCCCGTCCGTGCCGGACACGGTCTGGCTGGATCTGGAACGTTCCGAACCCGTCGTGTATGAAACGCGGTCGGCGCGCGTCGCGTCGGCGAAAATGATGAAGATGTCGAATTTCGCCGTCGCCGACGAAATGGCGGCGTTGGGCGCGGCGGCTGAATCCGCGGTAGCGGACGACGTTGACGCGGGATATTCCGGCGCAGCGGCCGTCGGCACGGAATTTTCCGGCGTTTACGCGATCAAGGGAACGTCCAACGTGCCGTCCGACGGGGCGCAGTACCGGTTCAACATCGGCGCGTACAACGCCAAAGCGGAAATCAGGGCGGAAACCTATCCGGCGTCGGACGCGTCGGCGTACCTGATCGCGACGCTGGTTTACAAAGGCGAACTGCCTTTGCTGGCGGGCGACGCGGCGTTGTTCCGCGACGGGGCGTTCATCGGCAATTCGCAACTGGACTTTTTGCGTCCGGACGAAAAGCTGCATCTGGCGTTCGGACAGGATGAAAAGATTCGCGTGACCTACACGTCCTTGGGCGGGAAAACAAAGGAAAGCGGCGTTTTGTCAAAAGACAATACAAAAGAAAGTCTGTCAAAGGCGGCCGTTCAAAACCTGCACCGCCGGCCGATCAAAATCGCCGTATATGAACCGCTGCCCGTTTCTCGCAACGGCGACGTGACGGTCAAAATCGTCAAGGACGCGACAACGCCGGATTACACGGTCGCCCCGAACGACAAGGTCGGTCTGGTGAAATGGGAAAGCGTCTATCAGCCGCGTGAAAAACGGGAAATCAACTACGGGTACGCCATTACCTGGCCGAAAGACGGACGCCTGACGGGGATGTGATCCGGATGCGGCGGCTGGGCGTCCGTTATTTCGGCCGTGATTAAAACAAAGGCAGCGTGTTGTTGTAATAAATGACATCCAGCTTTTCATCCGGACTGATCGGTTCGTAAAACCGCGCCAGTTTGTCGAAAGTGGATTCGTCGATATACAAAGCGTCCGCATCCGTTTTCGACCGGTTCAAAACGCGCTGTTTCGCCGTTTCCATATCACATTCGATTTGGTGGAATTGGATCGAATCGCAAAAATGCCGGATGCGTTCGACGGCGTCCGCCCGACTTTTGCGCGACCAGAATCCGCGGTCGAAAATGACGTTGCCGCCCGCGCAAACGATGCGTTCGCCCAATTTCCAAGTAAACGCGGACACTTTGTCGTGCGCCGCGCCGAATTCCGGTTCCGGCAGGTCGCGTCCGAACAGTTCGCGCATGAATTCGTCGTCGTTCAGGATGACAGCGCCGTATTGCGCGGCCAACCGGCGGGCGATCGTCGATTTGCCGAACCCCATATAGCCGCAAAGCAGATGCACGGTCGCCATTGTTTACCGCCCGATGTTTTTGATTGAACGGAACACGCCGTCCACCCATCCTTTTGTTCCGCCGATGTCCGCGAAATACAAAACGGCGATCAGGATCACCAGCCACCAGAAATACAATTTGACGACGGTGAACGTTTCCATGACGAACCGGACGATTCCCTTGAACAGGGCGGGCAGCATTTCATGAAACAGGTAGTTCAGGTATTTTTTCATCGAATCCTCTGTCAAAGCGAAAAAATCAGCTCCGGTCGTCCAGAGCTGATTTTCAAGAAGTAATACCGGATGTGGCAATGAGTGCCTGTTTGGTTTCAGGGGACATCCGTCCCCGTCACTCACTGTTATCGGGAGTGTTGTCGGGAGTAACGGTTGTTCCTCCCGATCCTCCGCCCGAGATACCGGATGTCTTCCCCGCGATGTTGCCTTTGAACGAGGAGCTCAGCGTTTTGCCGCGCCCCAGTTTAACGGCTTTGGCGATAACGATGGACGACGAATCGTCCAAAGTTCCGGAGGGAAGAGCCGCCGCATTTGCGCTGTGGCTGGCGGCCAACAGGCAGATACCGGCTAAAATCAGACCTGATTTTTTCATCTGTATCCTCCTTAGCGATGAAAGACGGAAAGATTCCGCTTTCATTTTCATTTTGTCAGGATTTAGCGGAAAAGGCAAGCAGATACGGATAAAAAAAAGACGGTGTGATCACCGTCTTTGAACTGGTAGCGGAGGGGGGACTCGAACCCTCGACACGCGGATTATGATTCCGCTGCTCTAACCAACTGAGCTACTCCGCCATCAAACGAAAAGTCTTTTACCGTGTTTTGGACGCGCTGTCAACACGTTTCTTTTCATCCGGTTCATTTTTCGCGCCGTTCGCGGCCGTCAGCTGTTTTTCCAACGCTTTGACCTGCGCTTTCAAATCGTCCAGCGCTTTCATCATCGGGTCGGTTTTTTCCGCGGCGTAGGCTTCAAAGCATTTTTCCGCCTTTTTTCGGCACCGCACGATTTGCGCGGGAACGCCGACCGCGGTTGCCGAATCGGGGACATCCTTTAACACGACGGCGTTCGATCCGATCCGCGCGTCGTCACCGATGACGATCGGCCCCAACAGTTTCGCCCCCGCGCCGACGATCACGCGGTCGCCCAACGTCGGGTGGCGTTTGCCCTGCGATGTGGACGTTCCGCCCAGCGTTACCCCGTGGTACAGCGTCACGTCGTCGCCGATTTCGGCCGTTTCGCCGATGACGACGCCCGTCGCGTGGTCAATGAACAGGTTTTTGCCGATTCGGGCGGCGGGGTGGATGTCAACGCCGGTCAAAAAACGGCCGAACGCGGACAACAGCCGCGCCGTCGTGAAAAAGTCCTTCGACCACAAAAAATGCGCGAAACGGTACAAAATGATGGCGTGTAGCCCCGGATAGCACAAAAAGACCTCGATTTTCGACCGCGCGGCCGGATCGCGGCTCAACACGGTGTCGGCGTATTCGGAAACTTTTGAAAATATTTCTTTTGAAAGCTTGAACATTGCCCACTCATTTCGCTAATATATATTTTTCTACAGGTTATAACCCACCCTTTGCAAGGTTTCAATATGCCGGAAATTATTTTTAACGGGCCCGAGGGGCGATTGGAAGGCCGATATCAGGCGGGAAACAACGAAGAATCCCCGCTGGCGCTGATCTTGCACCCGCATCCGCAAATGCCGAACGGCACGATGAACAACCGCGTGACCTACACGCTGTTCCAAACGTTCAGCGCGCTGGGGTTCGCCGTCATGCGGTTCAATTTCCGCGGCGTCGGACGGTCGCAGGGAACGTACGACGACGGGCAGGGGGAGCTGGGCGACGCGGCGGCCGCGCTGGATTGGATGCAGGCGATGAACCGCAACGCCAAAACGTGCTGGGTCGCGGGGTATTCTTTCGGCGCGTGGATCGGGATGCAGTTGTTGATGCGCCGGCCGGAAATTTCCGGTTTCATTTCGGTCGCGCCCCCCGCCAATTCAAAGGATTTCTCTTTTCTGGCGCCCTGTCCGGCGTCGGGGCTGATCATCCACGGGGGCGAAGACGCGCTGATCCCCGAACCGTCCGTGGCCGCTTTGGCGGACAAACTGTCGGGGCAGCGCGGCGTTCACGTCCGTTACGCGATGTTCCCGCACGCCGGCCACGATTTTGAAAACCACCTGAAGGACATCAGTCTGGCCGTGCGCGATTACGTCACCGACGTGACGACCAAAAAACACAAAAAATCGTCCAAAGGGAAAATTAAAAAAGTCCGCCCGAAAGAATAGGGCGGTTCTTTTCACCGTTCGTCCAGCAGCCGGACGGCCGCGGCCAGTTCCGAAAATTTTTCGATCGTGCAATCCGCCCGCGCGGGATAGTCGTGGTCGCCCTGATTCGATTTGAAAAACACGGTTTTCATGCCCGCTTCGGCTGCTCCGTAAACGTCGCGGTACAAATCGTTGCCGACGAACACGACTTCGTCGGCGCGCAGGTTCATTTTCTTCAAGGCTTTTAAAAACAGGCGTTCGTCGGGTTTGCGGTACCCGTAATCGCCGGACACGATCAGCGGGTCGAACCAACCCGCCAGCCCGACGGCGTGCAGTTCCGGATACGCCCACGCCGTCTGCCCGTCCGACACGGCCGCCAGACGGTACTTTTCTTTCAGCTTTTTCAACGTCTTTTTAACGCCGTCGTACAATTCCAACCGGTTCAGCGTCGCCGCGCGGAACAGCTCCGCCATCGTCAAAGGCAGCTGCTTGCGTTTCTTTTTGGGCATCCGGCGCGTGTAGCCGGTGGCGTTGTCGTCCAGAATGTCGGAAAACAGGCGCACCGCGTCGAATTCCGGAAATTCTTCGCCGCTGTCGCGCCGCTGCGCCTGATTTTTCGCGAAATAGGCGTCGCGCACGGCCGCCGCGGGCATATCAATCCCCTGATAGATCAAAAAGTTGCTTAAAACCCGCCAGACGGATTCGTCCTCTTCGTTCGTCCAAATTTCGCTCAGCGTCCCGTTGATGTCGAAAATCAACCCGCGGATCATCTCACCCCTCTTGGAAACATTCAAACGCTTCGTCGATCAGACGGCGGCGGTAATCGCGGTCGATCCAGAAATTGCGCGCAATCCGCAACAACGTCGTTCCCATATAAAACGGCACGCGTTTCGTGATCGCGTCGAACGCGGCGTCCCTGTCGGGAAAATGGGACGCGTATTCCCGCAAAAAATGGCCGATGTACGGTTCGGCGGCAAATTCGTCGCCCGCGTTCATGGAAAAGAAATGCTTTAATTCGCCGGCCATGCGTCCGATATCGAAAACGCGGTCGGCCGTCGTGCAACGTTCCAAATCGAACGTTTTTAACGAATCAAAGGAAAAGATAAAGTTTTCCGGCGTCGCGTCGCCATGCACCAAAACGGGGCAGTCCGACCACATTTCCGGCCGTTCGCGCCAGTTTTCACACAGCTCTTTCAACCGATCCGTTTCGTTATGATTCAACAAAGGGGAACATTGGCGGACGACTTGGCGCGTGTAATCGCAAAAACGGTCGAAATCGACGCGTTCGTCCTCGTGCGCCGTGCGGTTGTGCAGTTCGGCGAAAAAGTACGCCAGCAATCCCAAACAATCGTACAGCGCCGTTTCGTTGTGTTCGTTGATTGCGCGGGAAATGATCGAACTCAGCAGTTCGCCGTCGCAATATTCGACGACCAGCAAATCGCCCAGTTCCTCGTTGCGTCCCAACGGCTTGGCGACGTACAGGGGCGCGCGGTCGAAACCGTATCCGCGCACTTCCTCCAGCCGCCCGAATTCGCGATCCAGCCGGCGTTCCGCGTTTCCGGCGTTTTCCTCGCGTTCGGAAAAGAAATACTTGCCGATGAATTTCGCGCCGGTCGTTTCCTCTTCGTACAGATAAACGGCGTTCGATGCGTGCAGGCGGTAAACCCTGTAGGCCGGATCGTCGCAAAAATCGGCGACTTGCGGCTGGATGTCGTATTTCAGGTAATCGAACAGCGGATCGTCCGTTTCCACATATCCCAAATATTCTCTGGCCATGTTCCGGTTCCTTTCACGCGATCAAGCCAACGCGGCCGCCGCCGCTTTCATGCCGGCCGCCACGGCCAGCATCCCCAAACCGACGGAAAACGTCAGGTACAAAAAAGCTTCGCCCGTTTTCTGGCGTTCCAGCAACACCGCGAAATCCAGCAGGTACGTTGAAAACGTCGTGAACCCGCCCAGCAGGCCGGTCATCAGGAACGCTTTCAATTCCGGCGGCAATGCCGTTTTGGAACGGAAATACTCGTATAAAACGCCGATCAGAAAAGCCCCGATCAGATTGACCGTCATCGTACCGTAATGCGTTTTGACGGTGGAACAGACTGCCGCTCTCAACGCCGCACCAACGCCCCCGCCGACAAAGATAGCCCAAAAAGCCGTCATGTTCAAACCAGCATTAAAGCCAGTACCTGCGCGGAAATGACGCGCAGGGCGATCGTGACCGGATAGGCGGTCGCGTACCCGATCGCGGGCGCGTCCGTGTTCGCCATGTTCGCGACGAACGTCATGGACGGCACGCAGGTGTTGCACCCCGACAACCCGCCGCACAGGGAGAAGTAGTCCATTTTCTTCGTCACGCGTGTGACGATGCCGACGACCAGCATCGGGATGCTGGTGATCAAAATGCCCAAACCGATGAAATACAGGCCTTGCGTTCCGGCGACCAACCGGACGAATCCGGGGCCGGACGCCAATCCGACGACGGTCAGGAACAGCAGCAGGCCGAGGAATCTGAACGCGTTTAAAACATACGCGGGGGTGTAGAAAATGATGTTGCCGACCGATCCGCGGCACGACAGGATGACTGCGACGATCAGCGGGCCGCCCGATGTCCCCAGTTTGATCGGGGCGTCAATCCCCGGAATGTGCAGCGGCACCAACCCCAACAGAATGCCCGCGATCATGCCCAGAAAATACGGGATGAACCGCGTGTCGTTCGCGCGCGCCTGATTGTTGCCCAAATAACGGATCAGCGCGGTTGTGTCCGCCTGTTTGCCGACGACGACGACCTGATCCGCGAACGCCAGTTTCAAATCGGGCGTCGGGGGCAGGGAAACGCCGTTGCGGATGACGCGCGAAATGACCCAGTGGTGGCGTTTGTCGCCCAACACTTTTTTCAACGGTTTGCCGACGCATTTCTGATTTGTGACCAATAGGTTCTGGCTTTGAATCTGTTTCGCGCTTTCCTCCATCAAATCATGGTCGGGATCCATTTTGAACAGGAACGACACCTCTTGAAAGATTTTGCGCGGCCCGAAAATCAGCAGGATGTCGCCCATTTGCAATTTGGTGTGTTCGTGCGGCACGATGTATTCGTCCCCGCGTTTCATGCGGGAAATCGTCATCGAATAATGGATCATTTTCAGAAAATCGCCGATTTCCAACCCGTCGAATCCGGGGTTGTTCACCAAAACGTTAAACCCCTGCATATGCGGATCGCTGCCGGCTTTGGACGATTCGTACTTGGCGACTTCGTCGGTGATTTTGACGCGGAAGATCAGCTTTAACAAAATGAAAACGGTGATGCAGCTGACGATGCCGACCGGATATCCGATCGCGTAGGCAAAACCCGATTGCGTGATTTGCGCGGCGTCAAATCCCAATTCGCCCAAAATCTGCTGCGCGGCGCCCAACGCGGGGGTGCTGGTGACGGAACCCGCGTACAACCCCAACACTTCGGGCAGCGAGATGTGGCCGAATTTAAACACCAGAAATGTCAGCAACGCGCCCAAGGCCGTCACGCCCAGCGACATCGCGTTCAAAACCATGCCGTTTTTGCGCAACGCCTGAAAAATGTTGGGCCCTACGGCCAATCCCATGGAATACAGGTACATGATCAGCCCGAATTCCTTTAAAAAGGCCAGCACGTCCGCGGGAATGTGGACGGCGTATTTGTCCAGCATCCAACCGGCGAACAATCCGGCAAACAAAACGCCGCCGACGCCCAACCCGATTCCGCGGAATTTCAAACTGCCGATGAAAATACCGACGCAGCACGTTATGCAAATGCACAAAATGGTTATGATGGTGATCGACATGGCCTACCCCGAAAAATGATAAAATTTTTATCAGGATAAGCCTTTTTTTGTTAATAAAAAACTATTTTTAGACTGTTTGACAAAAAAAAGCGGCGGGGTCAGTTTTCGCTTTTGAACGGCCGCGTGAACAGCGACGCGACGATGTCGTCCACGGACGATTGGCCGTTCATGATGCGGCTCAACCCTTCGCAAATCGGCATTTCGACGCCGGCGGCGGCCGCGCGTTCCAACACGGCGCGGGCGGTGAACACGCCTTCGGCGACGGTGCGTTTTTCGCCCAGAATGTCAGACAGGGAACGGCCTTTGCCCAATTCCAGACCGACGGTGAAGTTGCGCGATTGCGTGCTGTTCGCGGTCAACACCAGATCGCCCAGCCCCGACAGCCCCATGAATGTTTGCGCCTGTCCGCCCAAAGCGACGGCGAACCGCGCGATTTCGGCCAGCCCGCGGGTGATCAGCGCGGCGCGCGCGTTGTCGCCCAACCGGCGTCCGGCGACGATTCCCGCGGCGATCGCCATGACGTTTTTGACCGCGCCGCCGATTTGCACGCCGGTCACGTCGGCGCTGTAATACGGGCGGAACGTTTTCGTCCCCAGCGTTTTGACCAATTCCTTGCCCAGCGTTTCATCCGCGCACGCCAGCGTCAGCGCGGTCGGTTTGCCCAGCGCGGCCTCTTCGGCGAAAGTGGGACCCGACAGGACGGCGACGCGCGCCTGCGGTAGCTCCTGCGCCAGAATTTCGCTGAGCAGAGAGCCGGTTTTTTCCTCAATGCCTTTGGCGCAAAGGACGGCGGGCAGCCCCTGTTTCCAAACGGAACGCAGCGTTTGGCATGACGCGCGCAGATGTTGCGCGGGAATAACCAGCAAAACGGCCTGCGCGTCCGCCAGCGCGGCGGCCTGATCGTTGGTCGCGGCGATGCTTCCGTTCAATTCGACATCGGGCAGGAACAGCGTGTTGCGCCGTTTTTCATTGATGTCCGCGACGACTTCGGGTTCGCGCGCCCACAACGTCACGCGCTTTCCGTTTTCCGCGGCGATATGCGCCAAGGCCGTTCCCCACGCGCCCGCGCCCAATACGGCGATCCTGTCCATTGTCCTCTCCTTGTTCTCAACGTTTCGCGGCGGGGTCAAGCGGCCAACGCGGCCGCGGGCTGAAATCCAGCGGATCGCTTTGCCCCGCCAGAAAATGCTCCATCCCCGCCCAAGCGACCATCGCGCCGTTGTCCGTGCACAGGTTCATCGGCGCGGCGGCGAAAGTCAATTTATACTTTTTCGCCAGATTTTCCAACGCGCCGCGCAGCGCCTGATTGGCGGCGACGCCGCCGGCGACGACCAGATGCGTTCCCTCCGGATGTTCTTTTTTAAACGTTTTTATGCCGTTTTTCAATCGGGAACACAGCGTTTCCAAAACGGCGCGCTGGAAACAGGCGCACAAATCGGCGATATCCTTTTCCGACAAAACGGCGTGTTCCAAAACCCCGTCGGGCGCGAAGCTTTCAACGGCGCGGCGGACAGCGGTTTTCAACCCCGAAAACGACAGATCGCATCCCGCCTTGCCCACCATGGGGCGCGGGAAATCGAATCGCGTCGCGTCGCCGTTTAAAGCGTACCGTTCGATCTTCGGCCCTCCCGGATAGCCCAGCCCCATCATTTTGGCGGCCTTGTCGAACGCTTCGCCGGCGGCGTCGTCAACGGTCGCGCCCAATCGTTTGAACTTTCCGATTCCCTCGGCGATCAAAATCTGGCAATGCCCGCCCGATGTCAGCAGCAGCAGATAGGGGAACGGCACGTCTTGCCCCAAACGGGCGGTTAAGGCGTGCGCTTCCAAATGATTCACGGCGATAAAGGGCAGGTTGTGCACGGCGGCGATCGCTTTGGCGGTCATGACGCCGACGATCACGCCGCCGATCAATCCGGGGCCCGCCGACGCGGCGACGGCGTCCAAATCCTTGAACGTCACGCCCGCTTTGGTCAAAGCCGTTTCGACGACGGAACCGACCTTTTGCAAATGGGCGCGCGCAGCGATTTCAGGGACGACGCCGCCGAACGCCTGATGTTCGGCTTGGGAATAAACGACCGAGGACAACAGCCTTTTTTGATCGTCAACAACGGCCGCCGCCGTTTCGTCGCAACTGGATTCGATTCCTAAAACAAGCATTTTGAGCCTCTGATGTAAAATTATTCTACCCATACTCGGAAAAAATGGTAAAATCCAGTAGATTTAATCAGGGAGGCTCTTTATGGCAACTGGACAAGACAAACAAGAAACTGTGGAAACGCAAGGGGAAACACCCGTTCAAACGGATGAAAAGGAACAGGCCGCGACGGTCGGTTTCACCCCCGAGGAAACGGAACACTGCCCGTGTTGCTGTAAAAAGCGCGGTTCTTGCAAATACGTCGCCTTTTTGCTGCTGGTCGCCGTCGCGGCCGTTTTCGGCATCCGCCAGTCGCGCGAAGCCGTGATGGAAAAATATCACGCGGTCGTTGAACGGTTTTCCGCGCAACCGGCCGAACAGCCCGCCGCGCCGCAGGAAGCCGCGGCTGAAACCGCTCAAACCGCGGCTGAAAACGTTCAGCCCGCCGAATTGTCCGTCCGCGTGGAACAGCTGGAAAACCAGCGTGATTTCGACAATGCCGACGTTATCGTCGCGACGGTTGAGGAAAAGCCCGACCTGACGGCCGGTTTGTCCGCGTTGGAACAAAACCAGCAGACGCTGAACGACGAAATCGCCCGCTTGCGTTCGGAAATCGACGCATTGCGCGCCGCGATGCCCAAATCCGGTTTGATCGAGGAACGGTTGCTGGCCGTCAACGCCCGCGCCGACGCGTTTGAACAGAAACTGGTCGAGGAAAGCGTCAAAATCGAACGCATGGAACGCAACAAGGCCGACGCGTCGTCCGTGTTGTCGATGATGACGCGGCTGGAAATCACGGAACGCAAATTGCGCGCGTCGAATGCGGAAAAAGCGCGCGCCGCCGCTTTGCTGCTGGCCGTGTATCAGATGCGCGAATCCGCCGCGTCGGGGCAGAGCTTCCTGACCGAACAGCAGGCCGCGCTGGCTTTGGCGTCGTCGAAACCGCGAATCGCCGAATACCTGCGTTCGCTGTCCGTCGCCGCGGATCAGGGCGTGTGGACGAAAACCGCGCTGACGCAATCGTTTGCGGCCTATGCCGACAAAGCCGTTTTGTCCGAATCGGTCAGCCCCAAGCAGGATTGGTTTCATCAGGCTTTAAATTCCCTGAAAAAGCTGGTCGTCATCCGTCGCATTGACGCCGTGACGCAAGAGGATATGTCCACGCAGGCCGTTTTGGCGCGCGCGCAACAGGCCGTCAACGCGGGCGATCTGACCGTCGCCGTTCTGCATTTGCAGGCGTTGCGCGGAACCGCCGCCGATGAAATGAAGGAATGGACGCAGGCGGCGCAGCGTTATGTGACGACGCAAAAAACGATCAATGAAACCGTCGCCGCCGTGCTGGGGGTTCTGTACGCCGAACAGGCCAAGGGGGAATGATTGATGATCAGAATCGTTTGGAACGCAATTCTTCTGGGAATTATCGCTCTGGCGGCGGCTTGGCTGTCGAACAATCCGGGGACGTTGCATATTGAATGGATCGGTTATTCCGTTCAAACGTCCGTGGCGGTCGTTATCGGCGTCGTCGCCGTTTTGTACGCGGTGTTTTACGTCTTTTTGGCCAAACCGCTGTTGCTGTTGACGCAAAAGATCGCGTTTTGGGCGGGCGCGGACAAACGCGCGCATAAAATCGCGAAATCCGAAGTCAACCGCGAAATCGACCGCTACACTTTGTTGGGCGACGGGCTGACCGCGTTGGCGGCGGGGGATGTCGCCGCGGCGCAGAAAACGGCCAAGCGTCTGGAAAAAAGCTTTGCCGACGAACCGTTTAAAATCAAAGTGTTTCAGGCTCAGCTGGCCGAAGCGAAAGGCAACACGGCCGAAGCGTTGCGCCTGTTCGACGAATTGTCCGCCGACGACGCGACGCGTTTGCTGGGGACGCGGGGCAAGATCCGCCTGTTGCGTCTGACCGGCAACATGGCCAAAGCAACCGAGCTGTGCGCGGGATTGCTGTCGATGAAAAATCCGCCCGCTTGGGTTCTGTCCGAAGCGTTTGAATTGCAGATTCACGAAAAGCAGTGGCCGCAGGCGATCGCGACGTTGGAAAAAGCCTATAAACAGGATCTGTTTGACAAGCTGACGGCCAAACGGTTGAAAGCGTCCGTTTTGTTGGAACAGGCCGCCGGTGCGGCGGACGCGGCCGAACGCGAAAAACTGATTCGCGCGGCACACGACACCGACGAAACGTTTGTGCGCGCGGCCGTGCAGACCGCCGAATTGGACATTGCGGCGGGCGAACCGAAAAAGGCGCGCCGCCTGTTGCAAAAGGTGTGGAAACTTTCCCCCAGCTGGGCGGTGTACGAAGTGTATTTGACGCTGACGGCGCAGGAATCGCCGATCGAAGCGGTCAAAGATGTCGAAGAGCTGATCGCCGGAAATCCGAAAGCCGTGGTCAACGATCTGGTTCTGGCCGATTGTTCGTTGAAAGCGCGGCTGTGGGGGCAGGCGAAGGCCGCCGTGAACCGCTATTTGACCGGACATCCGGATTCAAAACGCGCCTTGATGATGGCGGAGGAAATCGCCGCGTGCAATCAGGATGAAAAGGCCGCCGACGAATACCGCGTGCGGGCGTCCGACGCGCCGGCGGAAATGCCGTATTATTGCGAAGTCTGCCACACGCCGTTTGAAAAGGATCACACCACTTGCCCCGTTTGCCATACGCTGGGGGCGATTCATCTGGCGGACGTGCCTTAATAAAAAATGTAACACGCGCACGCCCCGCTTTTGCCGGCGGGACGTGTTTTTTTTGCTTGATAGGAGGGAAAAATGGCTTGGGTTTATCTGTTTGTCGCCGGAATTTTTGAAACGGTTTGGGTGGTCGCGATGAAATACGCGGACGGCTTTACGAAGTTGGTTCCCAGCGCGATCGTCGTCGTCGGCATGGCGCTCAGCGTCTGGCTGTTGGGCGTGGCGGTCAAAACATTGCCGCTGGGGACGGGATACGCCGTGTGGACGGGCATCGGGGCGGTCGGCGCTGTCGTTTACGGCATCATGTTTTTCGGCGAACCGGCGACGTTTGCGCGTTTGGCGTTCGTCGCGCTGATCATCGTCGGGCTGGTCGGGTTGAAAATGGTTTCGGCAGAATGACCGGTAGAAAAAAGCCCGCCTCTTTAAAAGGGGCGGGCTTTTGCGTTTTCAGGTGAAAATACCTTATTTCTTCGCGTCTGCGCGAACGGCGTCGATGAACGGCATAAACTCGTCAACGACCTGACGGTAAACGTCGCGTTTAAAATCGACGATCAAATCAACAACCTGTTCGGCGGGAACCCATTTCCACGCGTTAAATTCCGCGTCGGGGCGGTCGATTTGAATTTCGCTTTCGTCGCCCGTGAATTGGAACAAAAACCATTTTTGCGTTTGACCGGCGAATTTCTTTTTCTTTTCGCTGATGAAATTGACGCCCGCGGGAAAATCGTAAGTGTACCAACGCGTGCTTTCCGCGATCGTTTCGACGGACGACACGCCGGTTTCCTCGAACAATTCGCGCAACGCGGCGCGGTGTTCGTCCTCGCCTTTGTCAATGCCGCCCTGCGGCATCTGCCACGCCTTTTCACGCGTATCGACGCGATGCGCCACAAACACGTCGCCGACGGTGTTCAACAGCATGATGCCGACATTCGGGCGGTAGGTCTTTTGATTCATTTTCCAGCCTCTTTTTGTTCCAAATAATAGGACAGCGGGACGAAAGTCAGTTCCGGAACGGGGGCGTCTTCGGTCGGGGCGAACGATTTCATCCATTCTTCGACAACGACCAGCGTGACGGGGACGGTTTCGACGCGCACGAACGCCGATCCCTTTTTCAACGCGATTTGCCGCGCCTGTTCCAGCTTCGCGCGAATAGCGGCGCGGTAAAAGTTTTCGGAAATGTGGATGTCGGGACGGGCGGCCTTTTTGAATTTCGGCATCCGCGGATCGTCCGTGCCGTCAATGTAAACCAACCCGCGGCCGATGATTTCCTCGTAAAACGATTTCATCTGCGCGCCGGAATAGGAAAAGTTCTCTTTGGCCATGGCGGCGACGCCGATATAGGCGACATCATGCCCCAAAACCTTGTGCAGACGCTTGCGGTTTTCCTGTTCGGGCAATCCTGTGACCAACCCCAGCGGCCCCGGATCGGTGTCGGGGAACACGCCTTGCTGCATGGGCAGGTTCAACAACGTTTCATGGCCGGTGCGGCGGGCGTTCGCGATATAGGTTTTCAGCTTGTCCGCATAGGGGGTGAACGCCATCGACACCGTCGCGGGCAGGGTGTTGATGGCCGCTTTGGTGGCGTTCGCGCGTTTCCCCAACCCCGTGAACAGCACCGCGACATACGGCGTTTGCGGCGGAATTTCCACCGGCCGGCGGTATGCTTGGAACGGTGTGCTTTCCTTTGTTTTCACCGGCAGTTTGCCATAGCGCGATGCCTGTTGCAGATCCGCCAGCGGTTCAATGATGTGCAATGGCGTCGCGTTTGCGGGAAAACCTTTTTTAATCAACGAAAAATCGGGCAGGGAATTGTTCAGCGTCGTTTTGATCAAATCGGGCGGCGGCGGTTCGCCGGAAAAAGAGGATACGGGAACGGCGACGCTTCCGGCCGGTTCCGTCAGTTTCAGATTCGGCGCCGCGGCGGGGGGCTTTTTATCGGCGGTATCTTTTTTTTCGGCCGGTTTTTCCGGCTTGGCCGCATCAAAAGCCGCCAGAGCCGTTTCCAAACCGTTCAAAACGGCTTGTTTTCTTTGATCCTTGCCGTCGCGTTGTTTTTGCAAATCGGCGATCTCGTCGATCTTTTTCTGTTCGGCGGCCTGCTTTTCCCGTTCCAGCTTTTGCAGTTCCGGCGACAAAGCGGCGGCGGGTTCGGGCGTTTTTTCCGGTTCGACCATTTCCTTTAATGCGCCGGCGGTCTGCTCCATATTTTCCTTCGCGCGTTCCAGCCGTTCAATCAAATCGACGTTTTCGGACGACGCGCCCTTTTCCGTTTTCTTTTCGGGCGGCTGCGGGTCGATCAGCGATCCCGCCCCGATCGTTTTTTCCGCCAGATCGAACGTCGCCGTGATCGCGGGCGATCGGATGAAATCGACGTAAACGCCCGCGGCCGCGCAAACGAAAGACACGGCGGCCGCGACGGCGACGACGCGGAACGCCCGCGCCCGTCCGGCGTTCAGCCCTTCGTTGGAAAAGGGGGAGTTTTCAGCTTTGCCGCCGGTCATCGTCATTCACGTCCGGAACGGTAGATGCCCATCGCCTTGACAATGTCGATCGCGCGATCCAACTGGTAATCCTCGATCTTCTTTTCCTCTTTCGGCTTTTCGTCGAACGGGTCGCGCTCCTTGTCCTTTGCTTTGGCTTTTTTGTCCTTTTTTTCTTTCATGGTTTTGTCTTTGGACGTTTTGTCCTCGTCCTGCTTGGCCAGCGCGTTGGAAAAGGACGCTTCGGCGAAATCGTCGGAACGCAGGGCGTAATATTCGACGTGCGCGGGCGGTATCACGATGTCCGGTTCAATGCCCTTGGCTTGGATTGAACGGCCGGACGGCGTGTAATAGCGCGCGGTCGTCAAACGGATCGCGCCGAATCCCGTGACGGGGATGACGGTTTGAACCGACCCTTTGCCGAACGAACGCATTCCGGCGATGACGGCGCGTTTGTGATCCTGCAGCGCGCCGGCGACGATTTCCGCGGCCGAAGCCGACCCTTCGTTGATCAAAACGACGATCGGTTTGTTTTTGGTGATGTCGCCCTTTGTCGCGCTGTAACGCTGCGTTTCCTCGGCGCGGCGGGGACGGGTGGAAACGATTTCCCCTTCGTTCAAAAACAGGTCGGCGACGGACACCGCCTGTTCCAGCAATCCGCCGGGGTTGTTGCGCAGATCAAGGACGTAGCCGGACAGTTCCGCGTCGTCCTTTTGAATCTTTTCAATTTCCTTTTTCACGTCGTCGGTCGTCGTTTCGGAAAACGAGGAAATGCGGATGTAGCCGACGGCGGGGTCTTTTTTCTCGGCCTTGACGGAACGGATTTTAATGTTGTCGCGGGTCAGCGTGACATCAAACGGGTCTTTGTTGCGCCGCCGGATCGTCAGCTTGACCTTGGAACGGACGGGGCCGCGCATCTTTTCGACCGCCTGCGTCAGCGTTTCGCCCAAAACGGTCGTGCCGTCGATGTGCGTGATGTAATCGCCCGCCTGAATGCCGGCTTTGAACGCGGGGGTGTCGTCGATCGGGGAAATGACCTTGACGAATCCGTTGTCCATGGTGACTTCGATGCCCAGTCCGCCGAATTCGCCCTTGGTCTGTTCGCGCATATCCTTGAACGTTTCGGCGTCCAGATACGACGAATGGGGGTCGAGCGACGACAGCATCCCGTTGATCGCGTATTCGATCAGCTTGTCTTCGCCGACCTCTTCGACATAGTCCGTTTTGGCGCGTTTCAGCGTTTCGCTGAACACGTTCAGGTATTTGTAAACCAGCGCGGCCTGTTCTTCCGGCGATTTGGGCTTTTGCGCCTTTTGTTCGGCGCGGGCGCCGCCGCTGCACAGCAAAGCCAGCGTCATGGCGAAAACCGTCAAAGCGAAACGTTTCATCTGTTATTCCTTTACCCTTTGTTTCAGCCGCTCAACCAACCGGCGGGGTTGATCGGCTGCCCGTTCTTTCTCAGTTCAATATACAACGTCGGTTGGGATTGCGCCACCATTATTCCGACGGGTTCGCCCGCCAGCAGCGATTGACCGACCGACGTGTCCAGCCGCCCGATTCCGGCCAGCAAAGTGTGATACCCGTCGCCGTGTTCGATGATGACCAGCCGCCCGTATCCGCGGAACGCTCCCGCGAACAGCACCGTGCCGTCATAAGGCGAAATGACCTGCGCGTTTGCGCGCGTGCGGATGGTGATGCCTTTGGCTGTCGCGCCGGCTTCGGTCGGATCGCCGAATTTTTTAATGACGACGCCTTTGACGGGATAGGGGATGCGCCCTTTCGCGGCCATGAAAGCCCCCGTCGGCACGCCCGACCGTTTCGGCGTTTCGGCGGCGCGCCGCTTGCTTTCGGCCTCCAACTTCGCCAACAGCTCTTTTAAGTCGCCGGCCTGCTTTGCCAGATTTTCGGCCTTGGCTTTCGCGCGGGAACTTTCGCTGGCAAAAGCGGTTTGCAGCTGGGACTTTTTCTTGATCAGCACGTTCATGTCGCGGCGTTTTTCGTCCAGCCGCCGCGTCATCGTTTTGATCTGCGCGTATTGGGCGCGGATGGCCGTCGTCAGGCTGGCGATCTTGTTCAAATCCTTGCGCAGCCCCTCGGTCGAATATTCCAATCGGGGGACGGCTTCGCGCAGCAACAGCGCGCTGCGCAGCGTGTCCTGCGGGGGCAGGGGCTGGGCGATCAACGCCTCGGTCGGTTTGAACGCCAGCGATTGCAGCGCGGCCAGAACGCGCATCCGCTGGGCGCGCCGAATCTCCAGCCGGTTTTTCATCAGGGATTGCTGCGCTTCGAATTCGGCCAGCTTTTGTTCCAACCGGTCAAGGCTTTCCTCCTGTTCCTGAATCGATCCGGCGGCGGCGACCATTTTTCGCCGCACGTCCAGAATTTCCTTTTGAACGCTTTTCGCCTGCTCGCGCAATTTTTTATGCTCGCGCCGCGCCTGTTCAATCTGGCTGTTGACGCGCGACAGCTCCGATTTCGCCGATGCGGAATCGGGGTTTGCGGCATGACAAAGGGACGACAAAACCAATCCCGCCGCAAAAACGGGCAGAAAAAGCTTCGTCGTCCCTCTGAAAACCATGCTTTATTTGACCAGCAAAGACTTTCCGGTCATTTCGGCGGGCTGTTCAATGTGCAGCAACTGCAACAGCGTCGGCGCCAAATCGGCCAGACGGCCGCCGTCGCGCAGTTTGTATCCGTTTTGATCGTTGAACAGAACGGCGGGGACTTTGAACGTCGTGTGCGCGGTGTAGGGCGCGCCCGTCTTTTCGTCCTTCATCAATTCGCAGTTGCCGTGATCGGCCGTGACCAGCATCACGCCGCCCGCGTTTTTGATCGCTTCCTCCAACCGGCCGAGGCATTTATCGACGGCTTCGGCGGCTTTGATCGCGGCGGACAGGATGCCCGTGTGGCCGACCATGTCGCCGTTGGCGAAATTCACGATGATGACGTCGAATTTGCCCGCGTTGATCGAATCGACCAAAGCGTCGCAAACCTCGAACGCGCTCATTTCGGGTTTCAAGTCATAGGTGGCGACCTTGGGCGACGGGATCAAGATGCGTTCTTCGCCTTTGAACAGGCGTTCCTCGCCCCCGTTGAAAAAGAACGTGACGTGCGCGTATTTTTCGGTTTCCGCGATGCGCAGCTGCGTCAGACCGGCTTTGGACACGACTTCGCCGAAGATGTTTTCCAGCTTTTCGGGCGGGAAGATCGGTTTTACGAACCGGTCGTGATCGACGGAATACTGCGTCATACCGACGACGGCCGCGAATTCGACCGTTTTGGCGCGCTTCATCTTGTCAAATTCCTTGTCGGCCAGCGCGTACATGATTTCGCGGGCGCGGTCGGAACGGAAGTTCGCGAACAAAATGCCGTCGCCGTCGTTCATGCCTTTGTAACCGCCGATGACGGTCGGCAGGACGAATTCGTCGTAAACCTTTTTGGCATAGGACGCTTCGATCGCTTCTTCGGCGGTCGCGGCGGTTTCGCCTTTGCCGCACATCAGCGCGTCAAACGCCAATCCGATGCGTTCCCAGCGGTTGTCGCGATCCATGGCGTAATAACGTCCCGATACGGTCGCGATTTTCACGCCGGCCATGTCTTTCGTCTTGTCTTCAAATTCCTTGACGTAGCCCAGCGCCGAATCGGGCGGCACGTCGCGCCCGTCCAGAAAAGCGTGGACGGCGACGGGGATTTTCGCGTCGCTGAGGATTTTCGCCAAAGCGACGATGTGGTTCATGTGGGAATGGACGCCGCCGGGGCTCATCAGCCCCATCAGGTGGCAAGTTCCCTTGGACGCCGTCAGTTTTTCGATCAGTTCGACGACGGCGGGGCGTTTCGCCAGCGATCCGTCGGCGCACGCCTGATCGATTTTCGGCAGATCCTGCATCACGACGCGGCCGGCGCCGATGTTCATGTGACCGACTTCGGAATTGCCCATCTGACCCGCGGGCAAACCGACATCCAAACCCGACGTGGCGATCAACGTGTTCGGGCAGGTCGCGACCAGATTGTGCCAGTTCGGGGTGTTGCCCAGTTCGATGGCGTTGTTGTCTTTGCTGTCGCGGTGTCCCCAGCCGTCCAAAATGCACAGCATGACGGGACGAGGTCTTTTGGTTTCTTCCATGGTTTCAAGCTCCGTTAAAAAACAAAAATCACGGTTAATATAATACAAAACTTCGCGATTGCCACTGTGAAAAATGGTTGAGTGCGATTTTGTTTGTGACCGGCGCGGATTTTTGATAACCTGAATCCCGAGCTTGCGAAAAAGGCAGGCTCCGGGCGTCAGAAACCTGAACAAAAATAAGCCGCTTTGTGTATGGCGGCTAAAAAGTCATACACCGATTTCCGTTGATGGCGGATGTCGGTGTGATAAGGCTATATGCACGAAAGCATCGAGCCGTCTTTTTATTTTTGTGCGGTTTCTGAACATCCGCCACTTTCTATCCGAAAGTGGCTTTTGTTTGATTTTAACAAGGGATTGTTCAGAAATGAAAAAATTATTCTTTTCAGTGTTGGCGGTTTTGACATTGTCGGGGTGCGTGACGGCGCCGTTTGTTCCGCCGACAGGGGCGGTCAGCTCCATCCAAGCCCCTCTGGATTTGGAAACGACAAACAAACCGGTCGGCAAAAAACACGGCAGCGCCAGCGTTTACACGATATTCGGCCTGATTTCCGTCGGGGACGCCAGCTATAAAGCGGCGGCGGAGGACGCAAACATCTCAACGATCAAAGGTTCCGACTATTCGTATTTGAACGTGTTGGGATTTTTCCAAAAAACGACGGTGCACGTCTATGGCGACTAAGCGGGCATTCGCGCTGGGGCTGGTTTTGACGCTGTGCGGATGCACAAGCGTGACGGCGGAATTCAAGCCGCCGACCGGCTTTCTGGTTTCCAGCTACAAGGCGCCGTTGACGACAAAGGCGGACAACATCAAAATCGGACGTGCGCGGCAAAAAAAATACGTCACGTCGTTTCTATGGATTCCGCTCGGCTTTCCGTCGATCGCGGTTACCGACGGATTTAACAGCAGACCCGACGCCGCCGTCTATGCCGATTACGAATATTTTTCGGTCTTTGGCGGGCTGTTCCAATCGGTCAGCGTCGTCACATACGATGAAAAGACAAACGATCAATAAGAAAACCCCCGTTGCAAAACGGGGATTTTCATTTTCCGCCCGCCGATTCGCGAAAAACGGCGGCTGTATGACAAGGGTATTCTTGAAATCTGTCGGGAAATGGAAATCAAAAATACTTTTTAACGGCTTGTCTGAACTGTTCCAAAAACAGTTGCTTGAAATAAGAAGCGTTGTTTTGTTCGTAAAACAGAATGATGCCCTTTTTGTATTCGATTTCGTCAACGCTGCGGTAAGAAAGCGGACAGTAATCATCCGCCAGCAACAGCGCGTTTCCCAAAATCCTTGACGTGCGCTTGTTGCCGTCTTCAAACGGCTGGATATACGCAATCATCAAAACGGCGATAAGAGCTTTTTCAACGGGATTTTCCGTTTGATTGACGGTTGAAATCAGATGCTGCAAAGCTTCTTTGATTTGATAGCTGTTGTCCAATGGGCGATAGTTCGTGCCGACAATGCCCACCATGCCTTGACGGATACCTGATGCGACTTGCAAGCCGCTTGTCAGCAAACGGTGCACTTCTTCGATTTTGGAAACGCTCAGCTGCCGAAAGTATTCGGGGGACTGCAACACATAATCCAGCGCGGTTTTATGATTCAGCACCATTTTGGTTTCTTCGGCGGTTTTGCCTTTGGCGGAAACGTTTTCTTTCAACAGCCGTTCCGTGTCCAGCAAGGTATATGTGTTTCCCTCGATTTTGGAAGATTTCCACGCCAGTTCGACCGTCAGGCGTTCAAATTCCTTTTGGCGCAAATTGGGCGGCAAAGCGTCGCGTTTTTTCCGATACGTTTCGTTCAGCAAAGCCAATTCCGCCTTCTCGGCTTCCGTCAACAAATTTGACAGGGATTGAAAAATGTCGAAATTAAAGGATGTTTTGACGTTTTTCCGCAGGTCTTGGTCTGTGCCGAAATATTCTTCAACGTCAATCTGCTCCAACAATGCCGAACGGGGCGACGGCGCGTAAAGCGTCGCTTTCGCGTTGCCTGTTTTCACAATCAAGCCGTCTTTTAACAGCGCATCCAAATCACGCAATACCGTTATTTTGGATACAGGAAATCCCGCCGTATTCAAAAAAGTTTCGATTTCTTCCCGACGAACGGATTTGTGTGCTTGAATGAAATTCAGCAAAGCTTCTTGGCGTTTAGAGTACATTGCTTTCCCAATCGTATCATTTTAACGGTCAAATCGTATCATTTTTGAAACGATTGTGCAAGTTTTCAGATGCGCCGCCCGACCGAGAATTTTTCAAAAAAATAACCCGTTCGGGATAATTTTGTTGTATTTTGTGCTGGATTTGTTAAAATCATACCGTTCGGGATAGTTTTAGAAGGACACTTTGATGAAACAAATCACATCAAGCGAAGAATTGGGCGCGTTGATTCATTCCATGCGGAAATCTCAAAAGATAACGCAGGAAAAGCTGGCGGCGTACAGCGGCGTCGGTATTCGTTTTATCAAAGAGTTGGAACGCGGCAAACCGACTTGTGAAATTCAAAAGGTGCTGAACGTGCTGCAAATGCTGGGATTAACCGTTAATATCGAATCCAAAGCGGGAGAACTGTGACCGAACGCTTCGCCTTATTCCTCTCCCGTTTATGAGCGAATTTTAAAAACGATAGAACAGCGCTGCCGTTTTATGGAAAACGAAGTGTCTGCCGCACCATAATGCACCGTTTTGCACCAAAAACGCGCTAACCGGCTGAATGAAGACCGCATAAAATAACAAAACTTTGGAATTTTGTTGTTTTTACGGGAAAGCCGTATGTTTAAATTTTTTCTCTTCTGTATGCTGTTTTTCGCCCATGCGGCTAATGCTCAAATGGCGGTCATCGACACGAACGGTTTGGCGGAAAACATCAAGCAGAACGCGACGATGGCGGCGATTTTGGAAAACGGCAAAGCGATATGGGATACGACCAAAGAGAGCTTGGATGCGACAAAACAAATCACGGACACGGTCGGCGGGGCGGTGTCTTTGGCGCTGACGGCGCAAAGCTTTATCACGAACGCGAACGAACTGCTGCAATGCGTTACGCCGCAGTTTCTTTTGGACGGTATGAATTTTGAAGTAACCAACGTCTGCACGGCGCAGGATTATATCCGGCAAGCGTTGGACTTGCCGACAAACGACGATGTGCAAGGCGCGCTGAATACGATCTCCGGCGTGGCGGGCGGCGGTTATTCGTGGCGCGGCATTACGACGGCGAACAACCGGTCGAAAAAGCAATGGCGGAAAGTCAAAAAAGCCCGCGCGGACTTTCACAAAAAGAGCGTTGACGACGGCTTGGCGAACGCCATGGCGGTCAAAGCCAAAACGTCGGAGCTGACGCAAGCGGCGACGGCAATCGTGCGGGACACGAACGGCGCGCTGACCGTAATGGAAAAGCTGTCGCAGACGAACAGGGCTTTGGCGGACATTCACGCGGCTTTGGTTCAGCAAAACATCTTAATCGCAAATATTTTGCAGATTATCGCCGCGAAAGAAAAGCTCGTCGAAGGGACGATAGCGATTGACGCGGCTTTGACACAAGAGGAGAAAACGAAATGAGGAAACTGACGATATTGGCTTTATTGACCGTTTTATCGGCGTGTTCGGCGACGCAAAGCGTCAAAGGCATCGGAAACGGCACGGACAGCTATAAGCTTAGCCCTTGCGCTTGTTTGCCGATTGAACAGCCGAATTTTGGATAAGTATGAAAACACCGAAAGACATTGCCGGAATGTTTAAAACAGCGGCGCAGACGGAACTGCTTTTGTCGCAAGACGAAAGCGTTCCGCCGTTCGTCCTGCCCGAAGACATGGCGACAATGCGCTTTGTCATTGATACTCTGATGCCGCAAATCGCCGATCTGCGCGCCCGCCGCATCGTCTGGCTCCGCTCCCAAGGGCTGTGCTGGAAATCCGTCGCAAAAGAGGTTGGCTTGACCGAAAGTCAGGCGAAGCGGGTGTTTTGCAAAACGCTGCGCGAGGTAACGGAACGAGATTTTCAAACGAACGTATTGATTGCCAAAGTTAAATAGTTTTTTCCTTTTTTGTAACGTCGCGAACGTCTTCCGGCTTTGTGGCGGAATACAAACCGTCAATGTGAACGAACGGGTCGTTGGGAATGTTTGACCACATTGGGTCTAAAATTACATCAACGCCTTCGCGCCGCGCCAGTTTCGCAGCAGGAACAAAATCAGCATCACCTGTAATTAAAACGATGCGGTTGACCTGCTTTTTTAAAACAGTTGAAGTGATGTCGATACCCATTTTCATATCGACGCCTTTTTGATGGGTTTCATATCTGAAATCTTCGTCTGTTAAGTTCAACTGTACAGACGGATTTTTAAGGATTTCCTGCATTTTCTTCTCTGTTAAAACCCAGCGGGCGTTATCAGAAATCCGTCCCATTCTCAAAGCAACTTTTCTCTGATGAATTAAGAATGTAGAGCCTTTCGGAAGGTGTATGTTGATGTTTTTGATAAATCCAAAGCCTTATGAGAAACGGGATAATGCAGTTTCTTGTTCAGTGGCTCGCAATCATAAATGAAAATGCGATAAAGCTGATCGCGGATGCCCTTTTCGTGAGACAAATGCCTAGTACACATTTTGTAAATTTTGGTTCCGATTTCCTCGGGCGAATCAGTATGCGTATGATTCAAGCGTTTTAAGACAAAAGCCAAATCAACAAAGATAGCGGTATTCATATTAACTCCAAAAAAAATCCCAAGACTCAGCTGATCCCGGATGTTGGGGGCTTACTGCTTGGGAATGAATGTAAAGTAAATATATAGCCGTGAATTTCAAAGCGCAAGAGGTTTTTCAAAAATCGTATTCTAAAAAGCCCCAAAAAGCTCCGAAAAGACATTCGGGGCTTTTTGCGTAGGGGGATAGACTTTTTCCGAACAAACCGCGGGAGGAGAAAGGCGCATGGTCGGGAAAGTCAACAAGATCAAGTAGAGTTATCTGGATTTGGAAAGGGTGGAGATGCTGCGACGGCGGCTGGAAGAAGCTCTGCCGAACGACAGCGGATTGCGGCTGGACGCGATGATGCGGTTGCGTCCCGACCGCATCGCTTGCGGAGAGTTGCGCAGCCGGAACACTTGGACGCTTTTGTCTTTGCTGAACAACGGACACGGCGGCTGTATGACGACCATTCAAGCAAAAAATGAAAAAGGAGAAGCGAAAAAGATTTAACTTATTGAAAAATAATGAATAAAATTCTCTCTTTTTATTCATGACAACGGAAAAGCACTCCGTGGGTAACAAAAAGGTAACAACGCACGGAAAACTGATTGAATGACGAGTATAACGAGGTGAACAATGGAAACTCAATTTTTAAGCAGAAAACAAGCGGCGGCTTATTTGGCGCGCAAAGGGTTGTCACGTTCTGAAAAAACTCTGGCAAAATATGCCACAACCGGCGGCGGACCAAAGTTCAGAAAATTCGGAACGCGGCAAGTCGTGTATTCAATCGCTGATTTGGACTATTGGATTGAAGAACAACTATCCGACGCTTATTATGCAAGCGGCATTAAATAATGAAAAAACGCAAAAGGAACGTGGCATAAAATTTTTTACCGGATTAAAAAAGTATTCAGGAACATTGTTTTTCACTAACCGCCAATATAAAATCAGCCATCGTTACAGCGGCGTTGACGCATAATCGCGCATGATGTTCCGCAATGTTAATACGGTTTGCGCCGACACCGTGAGAATCGCTGTTTTTATTTCTCATTTCAGTAATTGCAGATAAAATTTTTTCCAAACCTGATAAAAGCATATTAATGCGCCTGTCAGCATCTTTATCTGGGTGCATATTATATAATTTTTTTACTTCGGTGTATAATCCCTTAATGTCTCCCTTATCTGCGGGAGTTTGTCCTTTTCTCTCTATAACGTAGCAAAACACTTCTTCAAGCAATGTTCTGGATTTTGTAACGGCACTGTCAAAATCTTTTGTCTCAATAGCTTGTAAAGCTCGTTCGCATAGAGCGGAAATATAGCTTCTATCTATTATCTTAATAATCGGAGCCTCTACGGAAACAGTTTTTCCAATTTCACGGATCGCAAAAGTTCCGGCAATCAATACAAGTTCATTACCGCCGAAATAAAGCTCTCCATTGATATGTTCAATAACAGAATTGGTAATTGTTTTATAGGCATTTTCAATATGTTCGGATGTCAGCCCTGACAGCATCGTTGAAAATTGCTGTTTTGAAAACAAGTATGACAGCAAATCGGAAACACGTTCGCTTCTAATGCAAAACGTGATTAAATCTTTCAGATATTCCCGCCTGCTTTTCATTCCTCCATAAGCCAGGGGGCAACCGAATTTGTTGGCTATATTGCAAATATCATTTCCGCTTAAATACGGCATTGAAATTTCTTGTTCGCGTTCTTCCAATGGAATGACGCCGAATTTCGTATCCCCGTCTAAAATGGCAAGAATATCCCGATCGAAAAGCAATTCGAATTTATCCATTTTTATTCCTGCGCTATTCCGAAATATTTGTTGAAAAACGCTATCAGCTTTTCAATGATGTTCGCTTTTTTCTCCGCCGTCGCCGGATTGAACAGGGACATCGGCGGCAGTATTTCGTCAATCGCCGTTCCCGTTGTTTTCAGCGCGCCGTCAGCAAAGGCGTTTTTCAAAAACTTGCGCGTTTCTTCGGGTTTCAAGCGTTCTGTTTCAATCAGTTCCGAAACGTCTTTTTCTTTTTGCCGTTTGACGTATTCGTTCCAATCGGACAACACGTTTGAATTGGCGTTGATCGTTGAAATAAAGCCGTCAATCAACTCTTTTTTCGATCGGAGTTCCGGACTGGCTCCGACGGCTTTGTCGATCGCGCCCAAGATTTCCTTGTTTTTGCAATGCGACTGATGATATTTCGCGACCAGATCCAAAATATAGTCGATGTTGACTTCGACCTGCTTGACCAGTTCCATTTCAAACACAACATCGTCAAGAATATCTTCTCTATCGCCGTTTGTCCGTTTGTATTTTTCGTGCAGATCGTAATAGCGCCCCGTGTAATCCTGCAAATCAAGAGGTTTAATCAAGTCCCGCGAGGCAAAATCGTCAAAAGCGGTCAAAATATTGCGCAGGCGCAAGATGTTCCCGAACAACCGGATAAAATCCTTTTCGTTTTCCTCGCCCAAAACCGGCGCACCCAGCGGAAAACGTTCCAGCAATTCGTCAACGCATTCCCGATATCCGCGGTGATGTTTGCCGTTGTCGTCGTCATAGCCGTTAAAATAATCGTTATAGGACTTTAACAGCACCAAACCGCCCGCCTTGCTGTCGCCGAACAGGGCAATCGCTTCGTCCGTTTCGTCGGACAAATCGCGGAAGCAAACGATGTTGCCGTACGATTTGACGGAATTTAAAATTCTGTTCGTGCGGCTGAACGCTTGGATCAAGCCGTGCATTTTCAGATTCTTGTCCACCCACAGCGTGTTCAGCGTCGTCGCGTCAAAGCCCGTCAAAAACATATTGACGACCAACAGAATATCAATTTCGCGGTTTTTGACGCGTTCGGAAACGTCTTTGTAGTAGTCTTGGAATCCCCTTGCCGACGTGTCGAAGTTTGTTTTGAATTTTTTGTTGTAATCATCAATCGCGCCGTCCAGAAAATCGCGCGAAGTCTGATCCAGATCCTGCGTTTCAAATTCCTCTTCCGCCAGCAAGCCGCACGGATCTTCTTCGTTCGGGGCGAAAGAAAAGATTGTCGCGACGGTCAGGTTTTGGGATTTTTCCGCCAGCTGTTTTTTAAATTCCAGATAGTATTTTTTACATACGGGAATATCGCTGACGGCGAAAATCGAGTTAAAGCCGTTGACGCGCTTTCCTTTCAAATCGAACCACGCATTGCGCTTTGTTTTTTGGTCGAAGTGTTCCAAAATGTACCCGACGACCAAAGAAACGCGTTCGTCCGCCGCCAAAACCGATTGCGTGTCAATGGCGGAAACCAGCTTGTCTTTTGTGCCGTCTTTCGCTTTGACGGTGCCGATGTAATCGATCCTGAACGGCAGAACGTTGCCGTCGTTGATTGCGTTCACGATTGTGTAGGTGTGCAGTTTGTCGCCGAACGCCTGCGCCGTCGTGCGCAAGTCGGGCGAGCCGCCCGTTCCGGCGTTTTGCGCGAAAATAGGCGTTCCCGTAAAGCCGAACAGGTGATAGCGTTTGAATTTTTTGACGATGCGGGCGTGCATATCGCCGAATTGACTGCGATGGCATTCGTCAAAAACAATCACTAAATGCCGGTTATAAATCGGGTGATCCGGATATTTCCGAATAAAGTTGTCCAGTTTTTGAATGGTTGTGACGATAATGCGGTAATCTTTGGGCTTGTCGTGCTTATCCTTGTTTTCCAGCTGCCGGCGCAAAATTTCCGTGTTGTTGTTGCCGTTCGCCGCGCCTTTTTCAAAACGGTCGTATTCGCGAATGGTCTGATAATCCAAATCCTTGCGATCGACGACGAACAGCACTTTGTCGATAAAAGGCAGATCTGCCGCCAGCTGCGCGGTTTTAAACGAAGTCAGCGTTTTGCCGCTGCCCGTCGTGTGCCAGACGTAGCCGCCGGCGTCCAAAGAACCCTCTTTGTGATAATTGGTCGAGATTTGGATTTTGTTTAAAATCTTTTCCGTCGCGGCGATTTGATAGGGGCGCATGACCAACAGCAGCTTTTCGGACGTGAACACGCAATAACGCGTCAAGATGTTCAACAGCGTGTGTCTGGCGAAAAAAGTTTTTGTGAAATCGACCAGATCGGGAATGATTTTGTTGCTCGCGTCCGCCCAAAACGATGTGAATTCAAAACTGTCGGACGTTTTCTTTTTGCGTCCGCGTCGCGAATCAGACAATTCTTTGATGCGGTTGAAGCGGGTGGAGTTTGAATAGTATTTCGTGTTCGTCCCGTTGGAAATCACAAAGATTTGGACATATTCGTACAGCCCGCACCCCGCCCAAAAACTGTCGCGCTGGTAACGGTCGATTTGATTGAACGCTTCCTTTAACGGCACGCCGCGGCGTTTCAGTTCCACATGAACCAGCGGCAGACCGTTGACCAAAATCGTGACGTCGTATCGGGCGTCGTGATTTCCCTGCGTTTCGACATACTGGTTGATGACCTGCAACCGGTTGCTGTGAATGTTTTTCTTGTCGATCAGCGCGATGTTTTGCGTTCTGCCGTCCGCGCGGACAAAGGATTGAACCGCGTCGGTTTGTATTTTTTCCGTTTTGGCGACGATTTTGCCGGCGGAATCCTGCTGTTTCGCGTCGCAAATGTTGTTTTTGAAAAAATCCGCCCATTCCGCGTCGGTAAAGGTGATGCCGTTCAGTTTTTCCAACTGCGCGCGCAAATTGGCGATCAAGTCCGCTTCGCTTTTGATTGAAACGTATTCGTACCCCTGTTCCGACAACATTTTGATAAAAGCGGTTTCAAGCGAGGCTTCGCTTTGATAGGTATCGGCGCGTTGCTTTTGCGGTTCGTATTCGGCGACGACGGTGCTTTCGTCGGAACGCAGGACAAGGTTTAAATCGGTCATAACGCAGCCTTTTCAAAATTCAACAGTTCATCGCGGTAATGTTCATACTGCCGTTGCCGCGCGGCGATTTCGGCGGGTAATCCCGTTGAAATGTCGTTGCAAAGCGTGTCAAAGCGGTCAAGGATTCTGACAATGCGTTCTTGTTCAGAAAGAGGGGGCATCGGAAATTCAAAATTATTAAAACGCGTCATATCCACAGAGGCAAAATTGCCCTGATTTAGATTATTTTTACAAAACTCTGACAATTTCCAGCAGTAATGAAATAAAAACATTATATCAAAATCTTTTTTATATTTTTCTTTCAGATTTAGATATGTAAATCTTTGATTCGATACGGATTCGCATCTTAACAGCGCATATTCGCCTATCGTTGCAGACGTCGAAATGATAATAGAATCCTTTTTAAAAACAGAACATTTTACAGCTTCTTCCGTGATATGTTGAATAGAATCGGACAATATCCGACCATTTTCGCGTATATCTTCCATTCTGAACCAAGGAATCGTTCCATTATTCCAAAAATTCGCATTATTTTTTGAAGGCGTATAGCCGTTTTTTGTGTCAAACAAATCGCTCAATTTCACTCTTGGCACATCGTCGTCGAAAGACAGCAGGTGATTTCTGTAAAATTCGTATTGTTTTTTACGAGCTGTAAGCTCGGCTGTAAGCTCGGCTGTAAGCTCGGTGAAATTGTCCAAAATACGGACAATTTCACCTTGCGCCGCCAAAGGCGGCACAGGGATTAAACATTCTTCCGTAACAGGCAAAGAAATCTGTGGAAGCCCGCCTTTTTCAGTCGCCGTCTTACGAAATAACGGAATTTTTGATTTTAAAAGATGAAAAAGATATCTTACAGAAATTTTGTCATTAGCCGTATAAGCCCACATTTCATTTTTAAATGTGAACGGTTCTTCATAATATAAAAAATCAATCAATCCTCTCGATTGTACGATAACAGCCGGAACATTAATAACATTTGCACCGACTATATTTTTTGCAAAAGCATTTACAACCGTTTGACCACCTGCAAATATCCTAATATTTCCAGCCGGATTATTTATTTCCTGCATTTTTCCTGCAGTTATCGGAGTTCCACGCAAACGTTTGTACACATCTTTGATTTTTTTATATTCCACACCGTTCGGACACAGCGTTTGCAACAGGGTTTCAATCTTGGTCATTGTTTTCTTCTCCCCAATTTAATGCCGCGACAGCTGCTTGCAAATCCGCATGATTTTGAACATTGTCTATAACGCCTTTAACCAATCTTTTCAACGGCTCGTACTTTTGCAATGCAATTGCTTCTTTTTCTTCGGAAATGGCATCATTTTTAGAATGGATAATTTCGCTCAATTCCTTAAAAAGACGGTATCCATTTTCTGAAAACTCACGCGGAATAATTGAATTTTGCTCATCTACTTCTTCCAAAATATCTTTAAAAGGGCGTACGCTTCCATTTGCTTTGTGTATGGAAAATCCTTTCGCGATTGCAACTTTTAACGTTATTTCTTCATAAATTTTTCTCAAATAAATAATTGCGCCCGCTCCCAATTTTTCACGATAAGCTCGTTCCGCTTTTTCAAAAAATAACGCATACGGATTATTGGAGAAAGGGTACGAGACATTTTCCGACATTTTATTTACTCGCTTTAAAATACGCACATTTGGCGAAGCGTTAAAAATTTCATTTTTGCTTTCCACTAAAAACCATTCTTCAACCAATGCATTGCATCGCGGGCATTTCAAAACGCAATCTATACTGACTAAATGGTCATTTACTCCTATACAGTACAACTTGTCCTCTGACAAAAACGACATATCGTTATTGCAGGCGTTGCAATGATATGGCAGAACAACTTTTCCAACATCAAGCTTTTGTTGTCTTCCTGCTTTTAATCGTTTTCCAAACAAGAAACCTTCAATCTGAACATATTCCTGCGGTTCTCTGGATAAAATATCGGAAAGCCTCATTTTTTTCCCTCCGTTTTGTTTTTAGGCGCGGAGATTTCGATCGTTCCGTCCGATTCCAGCAGGAAACGGTCAAACTCGCTTTGATACAGCCGGTCTTGTTTCACGCGGTATTTTTCAAATTCGGTTTCGGCGTGGCGTTTGGCGATTTCCGCGGAAATCGTTCCGGCGTTGTTCAGAATTTCCTTTTTCGACAGGCGCAAGACGCCCTCAAACTGTTCCGCCCAATCTTGCATCGTCATCGGAATTTCTTCCTCGGCTTTCATTTCCGCCAAATCCAAATACGCGTTGACAATGCGCGACATCGCCGCCAATTCCTTTTCTGTCAGATAGTTTTTGGCGATAACGACGTCGAATTTTTGGATTTTGCCGTTCGGCGCGTCTTTCCACGTCGTCAGCCCCATGTTTTCCTTTTCGCTGTCCGCCCGCCGATAAATCGTTTCCGCCGCCGTTTCCCCGTGAATCGCCCAATGCAGTTGATTTTGAACTTTGGCGAAAAAGTCCTTTGTCGTTTTGGAATTCGCGTCGTAATCGACGCTGGTCGCGTAAATGTCCGTAATCTTTTGATAAAAACGCCGTTCGGACAGCCGGATTTCGCGGACGCGCTGTAATTGTTCCTCGAAATAATCCTTGGTCAAAATCGTGCCGCCGTTTTTCAGGCGTTCGTCATCCATGGCGTAGGCTTTAATAGTGTATTCCTCTATAATGTCGTTCGCCCATTTTCTGAATTGGACGGCTTTCGGGGAATCCACTTTGTTGCCGACGGCAATGATGGCTTTTAAATTATAGTGATTGGTTTCGTAACTTTTCCCGTCCGCGGCAGTTATTCGAAATTTTCGAATAACTGAATGTTCGTCCAGCTCCATATCCCGAAAAATTTTTTTCAGGTGGTAATTGACGGTATGGGTTTCGACGTCGTACAAAACCGCCATCATTTTTTGGGTCAGCCACACGTTTTCATCGGCGTAAACCGCGTTGACGTCGCCGCGCCCCGTCGCCGTCAGAAACGTCAAATATTCGGCGGCGGAGGAACGGACAAGGGAAATCTGCTTTTTTTTCATGCGCGCTCACCCCTCGATTTCCGCGATGATTTTGGCGATTTCGTCGCGCAGTTCGTTTTCGCGGGCGACGATTTTTTCAATATCGGCGTTCAACGCTCTGATGTCGATTTTTTCGCGCGTGTCCTCTTGTTCCACATACGTCGAAACGGACAGGTTGTAATCCTGTTTCGCGATTTCCGCGTTGGGGACGAGTTTTGAAAAATAATCCCGCTCCGTTCTGTTGCGATAGCAATCGACGATGCGCGCGATGTTGTCGTCGGTCAATTTGTTGTTGTTCGTGACCTTGACGCATTCCTTTGACGCGTCGATGAACAAAGTCGCGTTTTCCGTTTTGCTTTTTTTCAAAACCATGATGCAGGTTGCGATCGTCGTGCCGTAAAACAGGTTTGCGGGCAACTGAATGACGCAATCGACAAAGTTGTTGTCAATCAGGTACTGCCGGATCTTTTGTTCCGCGCCGCCGCGGTACATAATCCCCGGAAAACAGACGATCGCCGCCGTGCCGTTCGTTGCCAGCCACGCCAGCGAATGCATGATAAACGCCATATCCGCTTTTGATTCCGGCGCCAGAACGCCCGCGGGCGCGAAACGAGGGTCGTTGATTAAAACAGGGTTGCTTTTGCCTTCCCATTTAATCGAATAGGGCGGGTTGGACACGATCGCTTCAAACGGTTCGTCGTCCCAATGCTGCGGATTGATCAGCGTGTCTTCGTGCGCGATGTCGAACTTGTCAAAATCGATGTCGTGCAAAAACATATTGATGCGGCACAGGTTGTATGTCGTCAGGTTGATTTCCTGTCCGAAAAATCCCTGCCGCACGTTTTCCTTGCCCAGAATTTTCGCCGCCTTTAACAGCAGAGAACCCGACCCGCACGCGGGATCGTACACTTTGTTGATGCTGGTTTTGCCGCAAACGGCGATTTTCGTCAGCAGTTCGGAAACCTCTTGCGGCGTGAAAAATTCGCCGCCGCTTTTGCCCGCGTTCGACGCGTACATACCCATTAAATACTCGTACGCGTCGCCAAACGCGTCGATCGCGTTGTCCTGATACTGCCCCAGCTTCATATCGCCGATGCCGTTCATCAGTTGAACCAGCGTTTTGTTGCGCTTCGCCACAGTCGCGCCCAGTTTGTTGCTGTTAACGTCAATGTCGTCGAACAATCCGGAAAAATCGTCTTCGCTTTCGCTTCCTTTGGCGGAATTTTCAATATTCTTGAACACCGAATCCAACGTCATGTTCAGGTTTTCGTCAGCGGGCGCTTTTTTGCGGACATTGCAGAACAGTTCCGACGGCAGAATAAAGAATCCCTTTGAGCTCACCATTTGCCGGCGAATGCTTTCGGCTGCCGCGTCGGAAAGATCTCTATAATCAAAAGCGGCGTTTCCCGTATCATGTTCATTTTTGTTGATGTAGTTCGTCAGATTTTCGGAAATGTAACGGTAAAACATCATGCCCAAAACATAGGATTTGAAATCCCAACCGTCCACGCTGCCCCGCAAATCGTCGGCAATCGCCCAAATCGCCCGATGCAGTTCCGCGCGTTCCTGTTCTTTCTTGTTGTCCGCCATAATAAAAAATCCCCGAATAATTTAAAAACACGTCATAATTTTTATAGGTCTTTCCCGCGCGTGTCAACGATGTTTCACGTTTGTTCCGGTGTCTTTTTAACTTCTAACGCATTCCTCCGTAATCTTTGGAACGGTTTTCCTGCGCCCGCGCCAGTTCGCCGCGTTGTCGCAGGAACTCTTTTTTCAAGGCGGGATTCGTTTCAAGAAATCTGTTGAAAACAGAATAAGTTTTATTCGTCTGCTTGATAAAAGCGGCGTATTCCAGCCGCACGTTTTCCGTTTCTTTCTTTGCCGCCGCTGTTTCCGCCGCCGCTTTTTCGATTGCTTTGAAACTATCCAATTCCGTCATTTTGCGCAAAAAGTTTCTGTGCAGATCGGAAACGGCTTGAATTTTATTCGCCGCGTCCAAACGCCGCCTTATCGTTTCAAAAGTTTCCGCTGGCATGCGAACCATTGATACGCCGAACAGGGATTTATAACGCTTGACGCCGTCGGGAACGCTGAAGCGTGTCCGCAGAATGTTGTTCAATACTCCGTTTTCTCCTGTTAAAACGTTTAAATCGTTTCGTTTCGCTTCGATTTTTCGTTCAATTTCTTCCAAAGCTCTCTGTTGCCGCGCTTTGGCTTCTTCCCATATCCGTTTTTGTTCCAAAGGCTCGGGGATTGACAAGCAAGAGTTTAAATCAACCTGTTCGACCGGAACGGTCGCCGATTCAAATATTGTCAAGCCATCATAAACGCGTCTATTGTCAAGCCGTCATAAACGCGTCAAAATAACTGCGAGAGGAAAAACATGACAGATAACAACGCTTCCGACACAGAAAACAGTCCGAAATTCGGATCGGGCTGTCTGTTGCCTTTGTCGCCGGATCAATTGTCACTTTTGCGATTACGGCTTTTTTCCTGACAAAGTTTTTACACCCGAAACCCCGAAAGCCGAAACCGTACTATCCGCCGCATAAAAACGGGGTATCTCCCCATGACAGATATGATGAGGGATTTGACGAGGGCTTGGCGGCGGGATTCTTTATGGCGGAAAGTATGCGCCACGACGGCGCGCCGGATTCTGTTGAAGAGTGGGGCGATGAGGGCTACTAATTTCTTGCCCGTTCTGAGAAAAACGGTTAAGGTGAACGCACTTTTTTAACACAAGGAGTTGCAAAATGAATAAATTGGATTTGATTGCCGAAGTCGCGAAAAACACTGGTTTAACGAAAACGGACGCGACCAAAGCGACGGACGCTTTGCTGGACGCCGTAACCGCGGCTTTGAAAAAAGGCGACGAAGTCCGCTTGGTCGGTTTCGGCACATTCAGCGTTGCCTCGCGTGAGGCGACTACGGGACGCAATCCGCGCACGGGCGAAGAAATCAAAATCGCCGCGTCGAAACAGCCGAAGTTCAAAGCCGGCAAAGTGTTGAAAGACGCTCTGAACTGATCTGTTCCAACGTCATGCCGCGGGCGCAATCGGAAACGGTTGCGCCTTTCGTTTTATCAGGGGCAAACGCAATTTTTCCATATTTTCCGCATTTTTCCGAATCGAACGACTCGGCGGAAAATATACATATATCGGATTCGTCAGGTGATTTTTTCCCAAATTTCCCGTTTTTCCCATGTGCCGGATTCGCAAAAGAGGCGGTTTGAGATACTTTTTTTATCGATTTTTTATGCCTAAAAAATTTTTTTGTTAGAAAAGTGTTAGAAAAAATGTTTTTTCGACCTAAGCCGTTTTGCGCCGGATACGAAAAAACCCACAGAAATCTGCGGGTTTTATTTGGCGCGCCCAGGAGAATTCGAATCCCCAGCCTTCTGATCCGTAGAGTGTTGCGAATCTTTTGTTTTCAAAAGGTTAAAGACATCAAGCTTCGTCATAGGCGTATTATTCACAAAACCGCAAGAACACGACATTGTTTGCGTCCACCTGCCGGATTGTTTCTGGCGTGTCGCGTTCGTAATCCAAATAAACGGGCAGATAAATTTCGCAGAAATCACCGTTTAAAACGGTTGTGCAGCTTGTCGCGCACAGCGTCGTCGAGCAAAGAATCGCGCAGGCGGCGCACCTTGTCAGCCGTCTTTTGGTTTGTCTTGAATCGTTCGTTTTCACAGTTTCGCTTTCCCAGTTTATAAGTTGCGGTCGCCAAAGCCCCCACCAGAACACCGCAGAAAACAGCCAAAAACACACTATCCATTCTCAGTTTTCCTTTTCGGCGTTCGCGGTTTTCATCGCGACGGATTCTTTAAAGCAAACCCGTTCGGCGTATTCGGATTTTTTGCCGATGTTGAACGCGGACACGGGGCGAA